>Ga0182239_1000115_pt1 | contig 28147 bp, 34 predicted proteins | sample hydfrate6_PW_210_FD_132456 | JGI IMG/M metagenome (GOLD analysis project Ga0182239, IMG submission 132456) | Subsurface microbial communities from deep shales in Texas, USA - hydraulic fracturing test 6_PW_210 | ecosystem: Environmental > Aquatic > Deep subsurface > Shale gas/oil reservoir >... | reverse complement strand
TCAATAATTTCAGGACAAATTTTTTCAGCAGCTGCTTTTAAATCATTGTTGAAATCTAAATTCCAATTTATTTTATTATCTTTTTTGAGATTATCTAAAATTGCTTCAAAGTCTGAGTTATATGTTTTCTCTAGTTGATCATAAAGCTTATATACCTTTGGTGTAGAAATCTTAAATGATGGTGTTACAATAACCAAATATTTTTCTCCAATAAAGGGTAGTTCTTCTATAATTTCGCCTTTACCAGAAGCATAAGCTGTACCGCCTTCAAGACAGTAAGGTACGTCAGACCCTATTATTTCTAGGCTTTTTTTCATATTTTCATAATTCATTTCTTTTTCAAAAAGCTGATGTAATCCTTTTAAAACTGCTGCAGCATCTGTGCTTCCACCAGCCATTCCAGCTGCTATAGGAATATTTTTTTCTATATAAATTTCTACTCCTTCGCTGATTTCTGGATGCTCTTCAAAAAATATTTCAGCTGCCTGATAAGCAAGATTTTCCTCATCAGTTGGCAGGTCTATATGCGATGTTTTTACAACAATACCACCACTTTTTTTCTTTAATTTTATTCTGTCTGCAAGACTTATACTCTGCATTATCATCTGTAGTTCATGATATCCATCTTTTCTTAATCCTTTAATATGTAAAGCAAGGTTTATTTTTGCAGGTGCTTTTAAATAAATTTCTCTCATTCTCATCCCCCAAACTTTATTTTATTAGATAAATTTATAAATTACTATTTAAAAAACTATAAGATTATGATAACATTATTTTGATACAAATTGACCCTTGGTCAAATTCATTTTGTCTATTCTATTTTGAAAGGAGTTTAACAAATTGAAAATAAATAAAATGATCAAAGCAGCTTTATTTGCTGCTTTAACAGCGGTTTCTGCCTATCTGATAATTCCAATTGGTCCAGTCCCCATAACTTTACAAACTCTTTTTGTATTACTTTCCGGTAAACTGCTCGGCAAAAAGTATGGTGTTCTTGCCCAAGTTACATATCTTTTGTTAGGTGCATTTGGATTACCAATATTTTCTGGAGGCAGAGGCGGTCTGGGAGTTTTACTAGGCCCAACTGGTGGCTTTCTAATTAGCTTTATACCGGCAGCCTGGATAGCTGCTCATTCTTTTATCGACAAGAAAAAAGACTTTTTAGTTCTAACAGCTGCTGTTTCAAGCAATTATATTATTGGTACTATCTATTTTTCTTTTATAACTTCTACATCTCTGTTAGCTTCCTTTAATATGACTGTTCTTCCATTTATTCCAGGAGATTTAGCCAAAATAGTTATTGTCTTAATTTTAGCTCCTATCATCAAAAAAAGAATTAAGCTAAATTAAAATAAATTCCACCTTGATAATCAAGGTGGTTTTTTTAATTTATAATATCATCGAAAAGGAAGATTCCTAAAATCAAAAATCCTCATTCTCATTTGAGGCATAAAATAAAACGGCTGGTTATTCAGCAATAGATAAGTTAAATATAGAGTTGATAAAATAATTATTGTTGGTACAATAAACCAAAACTTAGTCTTCTGCAGCAAAATATGAAACCCAAAAATAATTAACAATACCGGCCAACAGCTGCGCAAAAAGAAAAAAATGTTGAAATTATATTTGCCTAGACTATCTCCTAAAAAAACTAAACCAGCCAAAATTAAAATTAGAGCAAGCAAACTTCGATCTCTATTATCTGTCATCGTTATCACCTTTAAGTAATAAAAGCCCTGCAGCAATCAAAATTAATGGCCAATATTTTTCCCAGTATAATTCGGGGATCCAGATGTCTACGAGAAAAATTGACCCAACTAAAATCATTATAAAAGCAAGTATTTTCTTACGATTATTACTGCCTGAATCTTTTGTTTGATATTGTTGATAGTATTCTTTTTCAGCTTGTTTTTTTGATCTCTGATTACTATTATTACTTTCGCTATCATCATAATTCTGCTGACTATTTTCTTGCTTATCATCTTTATTCACATCGTTACCTTCTTCTATATAATAATCATCAGGCATTCTGTATTCATTTTTAATAGGTTCTTCAGACATAACAAGCCAGGCAATAATATAAGCAATTAAACCTACTCCCTGAAACAAAAATATTAATAATACAGCCAGTCTAATTAATGAAGAATCAACATCAAAATAATCAGCCAAGCCTCCACAAACACCAGCAATCATCCTATCATTTCTTGAACGATATAATTTTTTACTCATAAAAATTCATCCTTTCCGACAATTCTTAATCTGTATTTGTTATCTTAAAAAAATTTATTCAGAATTTATCTATCACTGTTTATAGTATCGCAGATTTAGAGACTGATGTCAAAGAAAAAAGCCGGTACAAAGCCCGGCTTTTTAGCAATCTTTATTCATATAATTTTTATAATTGTTTATCCTACTAGTTCTGTAGAAAACTGCTCATTATATAACTGAGAGTATTCTCCACCATTTTTTATTAATTCCTCATGTTTTCCTCGTTCAACTATGCCATTTTCTGTTAATACTATAATTTGATCGGCATTTATTACTGTTGATAGACGATGAGCAATAACCAGAGTTGTTCTGCCTTCAGCCAATTTTTCCAGGGATTCTTGGATGATTTTTTCACTACGATTGTCGAGTGAAGATGTCGCTTCATCTAAAATTAAGATAGGTGGATTCTTTAAAAAAGAACGGGCGATAGATATTCTCTGCTTCTGGCCTCCTGAAAGTTTAACTCCTCTTTCACCAATATCTGTATCATAACCTTCCCTTAAATTTAAGATAAAATCATGTGCATTAGCTTTTTCTGCAGCTTCAATAATCTCTGCCTCAGAAGCATTCGCAGTACCATAGGCTATGTTTTCCCTTACTGTACCGTTAAATAAGAAAACATCCTGCTGGACAATACCTATATTACGACGAAGTGATTCTAGAGTTACAGCTTTAATATCTATATTATCAATTGATACTCGCCCTTTATCAATTTCATAAAAGCGAGGTAATAACTTAGTTAAAGTTGATTTGCCGGCACCTGAAGGCCCAACAAAAGCGACTGTTTTTCCAGGTTCAATTTCTATGTCAATATTGCTAAGTACTTTTTCATGATTGTCATAACCAAAGGTTACATTTTCATATTTAATTAATCCTTCAACATCTTTGAGTAAAAGTGCATTAGGACTATCAACTATCTCAGGATCAACCTCTAAAAGTTCCTTAAAACGGCTAAAACCGGACATTCCACGCTGAAGCTGCTCGTTAAAGTTAACAAGCCTTCGAATTGGATTCATAAACATATCTACATAAAATAAAAAAGCTACCATCTGTCCAACAGAAAGTGAACCATTATAAATGAAATATCCCCCTGCTGCCAGAGTACTTAATCTAATTAAATTTATAAACAAATTCATACCCGAGTGAAATTGAGCCATATTTTTCATAGCCCATTCCCTTGAGCGGCGGTAATTATGATTGCCCTCACAAAATTTTTCATTTTCATAGTCTTCATTTGTAAAAGATTTAACCACCCTGATACCACTCAAGCTGTCCTCTACTATTGTATTGACTTCAGCCATTTTCTCTCTAATCACTTTAAAGGCATGGTACATTTTTTCACCCAACTTTTTGGAGAAAAAGAACATAATTGGAATCAAAGCAAAGGTAACTAAGGCAAGCTGCAAGTGCATATTGATTAAAATAACCAGTGAACCAATCAAAAGCATGGAAGATATAAGTACATCTTCCGGACCATGATGTGCAAGCTCAGATATATTATTTAAATCATTAATTACTCTGGACATTAAATAACCGACCTTATTATTATCATAAAACTTAAAAGATAATTTCTGCAGATGGGTAAATAGATCAGAGCGCATATCTGTCTCCATCCTGATCCCAACTACATGACCCCAGTAATGTACTATATATTGAAAAACAAACCGCAGTAAATAAATAATCAATAAGATCACTGAAATTCGGACCATCATATTTAAATTTCTGGCCGGAAAGTGTTCATCTATCAGCTGCTGAATAAACATCGGATAAGCCAAATCCAGACCTGACATTAAAACAGCACTAGCAAGAGTAGCTGTGAATAATTTCCAGTGGTTTTTATAATAGCTTAAAAACTTTTTTAACATGATTTATAGTTATCCCCCTTTTATTTACTAACTAGAAATTTTATCACATGCTAAGATTTAATTCAATTAAAATTATTTTCACATAAAAAAAGATACACCCCTCTTAATGGAATGCATCTTTCAGAAGTCATCTAGATATAATTTTTTGAACTAAGTTTATTATTCTAACTCAGTCCATTCTCCTGTTTTCATATAAACTGTACGTTCACAGATGTTTGTTGAGTGATCTCCAATTCTTTCTAAAAAACGGCTGATAAACATCAAAGAGGTTCCCTGCTCGATTGTAGAAGAATCATTTTCCATTACAGTAAGTAATTCAGCATTAATCTGTTTATCTAGCTGATTAACTTCTTCGTCTCTAGCTGCAACCTGTTTTGCCTTTTCAATATCCATTTCTACAAAAGCTTCCAGGCTCTCTCTCAGCTGTCGAACAACTATATCTTTCATACCTGGCAAATCCTGCATTTCCTTGATCAGAGGTTGATCTCCAATATCTTTAACTCTGTGAGCGATATTGGAGGCATTATCTCCAATTCTCTCTAAATCAGTAACCAATTTAGAAATTACAATGATTTTTCTGAGATCAATTGCTACCGGCTGCTGCAGTGCAATCAACCGGGTACATTTTTCTTCTATGTCAAGTTCGTAATCATCTATTATATCATCATCTTTTATAACTTCAGAAGCTAGCTCACGGTCCTTATTAACTAATGCTTCAATACTTTTACTAATACTTTCTCCAACTAAACTTCCCATTTTTAACATTTCTTTTTCTAAGTCTTTTAACTCTTTGTGAAAACTTTTCCTAGATTCATTCATAATTGTTCCCCCTAAACTAAAGTTATTTTAAAGGTCTAGTTTAAAATATCTACTTTACAACTTAATTATATCATCAATATAGCAATTTACTAGTAATGTCGGTTGAATTTAACCAAATCTTCCTGTAATATAATCTTCTGTTCGCTGATCCGAAGGATTTTCAAATATTTTATCTGTCTTGTCATATTCAACAAGATCACCCATCAAAAAGAATCCCGTATTATCAGAAACTCTTGCCGCCTGCTGCATACTGTGGGTAACAATAATAATTGTATAATTCTTCTTTAGTTCCTCTATTAAATCTTCAATTTTTGCCGTTGCCACCGGATCTAAAGCAGAAGCAGGTTCATCCATCAATAAAACCTCAGGTTTTACAGCCAGTGCTCTGGCAATACAGAGTCTCTGCTGCTGACCACCAGAAAGTCCAAGCGCTGAGTCATCAAGACGATCCTTTACCTCATCATATAAGGCAGCTCCTTTAAGACTTTCAATTACTATTTCTTCCAGTTTATCTTTATCCTTGATCCCATGAATTCTGGGACCATAGGCTACATTATCAAAAACTGATTTTGGAAATGGATTAGGCTGCTGAAATACCATTCCAATTCTTTTCCTTAACTCTACAACGTCTATCTTTTGATCATATATATTCTTACCATCAAAAAGAACCTCTCCCTCAACTCTTGCACCATCAATTAAATCATTCATTCTATTTAAGGTTCTTAAAAAAGTAGATTTTCCACATCCTGAAGGTCCAATTAAAGCAGTAACTTTATTAGATTCAAGCGGTATATTAACATTTTTTAAAGCCTGAAAATCATCATAATAAAAGTCTAAATTTTTAACTTCCATTTTCAATTCACTCATATACTTACTCCTTTCAGTTTAATTTGCATTTTTCTTGCTATATCTAATCCTCATAAAAATTGCAATCAAATTAATAAATAAAACAAGAACCAGTAATACTACAGCAGTACCATACGCAATAGGAACTTGTTTTGCCGGTGATGTACCAGTAGAAACCAGTGCATAAATATTGTATGGTAAGGCCATAACCTCTGAAAATACTGATTTAGGTAATCTCATGGAAAAGAATGTAGCTGCTGTAAAAATTATTGGTGCTGTTTCTCCTGCTACTCGGCCAACTCCCAGGATACAACCTGTTAAAATACCAGGTAGAGAAGCAGGCAAAACTACGTTTTTAATAGTCTGCCACTTTGTAGCACCGAGAGCTAGAGAAGAACTTCTATATTCATCAGGTACTGACATTAATGCCTCCTCTGAAGCTCTAATAATTGTTGGCAAAATTACAATTGCTAAAGTAAGTGCTCCTGACAAAATTGAGACTCCAAAATTAAGATATTTTACAAATATTGATAAACCAAAAAGACCAAAAACGACTGACGGAACACCAGATAAATTACTAACACCAATTCTAATGATTCTTATTAATTTACCTTTTTTAGCATATTCAGTCATATAAATAGCAGCAAAAACTCCCAGTGGGGTTGCTGCCAGAATAGATCCTGTTACCAGATAAAAAGAACCTAATATAGCAGGTAAAATCCCACCTTCTGTCATTCCGTTCATGGGCATAGAAGTTAAGAATTCCCAACTAATTACTCCCCACCCTCTTTTAAAAATGAAGAAGATAATAATGCCGAGAATTGCTATAGATGTCAGCATCATTAACCCTAAAAATCCGAAGACTAATTTTTCTGTCGCTTTTCTTTTAGTTAATTTATTTTCCATTATTCTCCACTCACCTTTTCTTTAAATCTCTGCTGGGCAATATCTGCAAAGATATTAAAAACTAAAGTAATTAAAAATAGGATTATCGCGATTCCAAATAAAGCCTGATAATGTTCACTACCAACTGGAGCTTCCCCCATCTCAGCAGCAATTGTAGCTGTCATCGGCCTTACTGGTTTTAAAATATTACTTGGAAAAAGTGAAGCACCTCCGGCTACCATCAAAACTGTCATGGTTTCGCCAATTGCTCTTCCCATTCCCAAAATTATTGCTGTTACAATTCCAGAAGATGCTGTCGGCAGAATAACTCTAAGCATTGTTTCCAGTCTATTTGCTCCCAGAGCCAGTGAAGCGTCTCTAAAATTTTTGGGAACAGCACTTATCGCATCTTCTGCCAGACTAACTACCGTTGGCAGGGCCATTATTCCTAACATTATCATTGCGGTCAGAGCAGTTAAACCCGTCGGCAGGCCAAAAACATCTCTTAAGAATGGACCTAAAATCTTCATGCCAAAAAGTCCATAAATAACGGAAGGCACTCCAGCCAGCATCTCAATTGTTGGCTTAACAATGTTTTTATATTTTTTGGGTAAAATATACGAAATATGAACTGCAGAGGCAACCCCAAAGGGGACCGCAATCACCATGGCTCCTACAGTTACTACAATAGAAGCAGAAAGAAGATTGAAAATACCATATCCAGGTGGATCATAAGTAGGATACCAGTCACTGCTGAAAAGAAATTCAGAAATCCCTACCTCAGCAAAAATTGGAGCTCCTTCTCTAAATAGAACAATTATAATTCCTGTTAAAAAAAGTATTGATGAAAAAGCAAAAAGCAGGAGTATATTTTTTATTATTTTCTCTTTTGTTTTCCAATTTAACATAAATTTTCACCTCTCAAATTTAGAAAAATTTTATAAATAAACATTGAGAAAAAGGGAGAGGCCTCTCCCTTTTTCTAGTTGATACTAGTATATATGATGTTTACCTATTTAACTGTGTATTGTTACTTAAAAACAATTATTAGTGAAGAGGCACAAAACCCTGTTCTTCGATTAAGCTCTGACCTTCAGCACTTAAGATGAAATTAATGAATCTTCCAGTTAACCCTTCTGGCCAGCCATCAGTGAACATGAATAGTGGGCGTGCAATTGGAAATTCTCCACTGGCAACAGTTGTATTAGATGGGGTTACTCCATTAACTTTTACAGCTTTAACTGCATCAGATAAATATCCAAGACCTACATATCCGATTGCACCTTCTGTATCAGAAACAACACCAGCAATTGCACCATTAGATGCCTGTAGAAGAGCACCCTGAGTAAGTCTTTCTTCACCCAGTGTAATTTCATTAAATACTTCAAATGTACCTGAACTAGAATCTCTGGAAATAACTACAATTTCTTTATCTGCTCCTCCAAAATCAGACCAATTTGTAGTCTCACCACTATAAATTTTCTTAAGATCATCTAAACTTAAATCTTCAACAGAGTTAGTAGGGTTGACTATTACAGCAATTCCATCCATTGCTACTCTGTGAGGCACAGGATAATTTCCATTTTCTATCGCAGCTTCAACTTCTGTTTGCTTAATAAAGCGGGAAGCATCTGCAATATCAACCGCTCCATCAATTAAAGCAGCAATGCCATTACCTGATCCACCACCACGAACAGAAATATTTACATCAGGATTTTTCTCCATATAAACTTCAGCAGCTTTTTGAGCGATGGGAAGAACTGTAGAAGAACCCTGAATTGTAAGTTCCTCCTGAGCCATTACATTAAATGGCATAACAGCTACCATTAATAAAGCTAGAACAACAATAAAAGATTTAATTTTTTTCATTAAATATTTTCCCCCTTAAGGAATTTTTATTTTTTCTTTAACTTGACTCTGATTAAAATAATAACAGGGGAATGTTACAGCAGTATGTCACTTATGTTAATAAAATGTAAACTCTATAATTTTTAAGATATTTTAATTTAGTCTAACATAAGCTAAATGACAACATTCTTTAATTTTACACCTTTAATCCATTTTAAGTAATTCGCCCTGTTTTTAATCTGTATTGCAGTAACATTGCAGTAAAAAAGACCAGCTCATTTGCTGGCCTTCTTAATCTTATACATGGTATCCATATTTTTAGCTGCACTATCTAACATTTCATCTGTAACATGCGAATAAATATCCATAGTAACAGATATACTGGCATGCCCTAATATCTGCTGCAGTGTTTTTATATTCCCTCCGTTTTCTAAAAACATAGTTGAAAATGTGTGTCTTAAATCATGCAGTTTGATTTCAGGCAAGTTTATATCCCTGCTTAAATTTTTGAATTCAATATACGCCATCATTGGACTAATTGGTTCCCCCATCTTATTACAGTTGACTAAATCTTGATCTTTATAATTATTTCCTAATGCTAATTTATTTTCACTCTGCCGTATCTTATGCCCTTTTAATTCTTTTACTACATTATTAGTAATTGGAATAACTCTATTACCCGCTTTAGACTTAGGCTTCTTTAATATAATGCCTTTGTCAGTCTTCACAGCCTGTCTCTTGACTTCTAATCTTTTTTTGGTGAAATCTATATCACCCCATTTCAACCCCAACAATTCGCCCCTTCTCATGCCTGTATTAACTGCTAGGAAGAAAACCATATAATATCTATGATCATTGGCCCGGGCCAGAAATCTACTCACTTGCTTTTTACTCCATATATGCAGCTTGTCCTCTTCCTGTTTGGTCGGCAGCTCTATCCCTTTAGCTGGATTTGAATAAATGAGACGCTCTTTTACCGCCTGCTTTAAAGCTTTATTAGCGATAGCATAAATCAACCTAACAGTACCAGTGTTTAATCCACTATCAAACCTATTATTTAAAACCTTCTGCAGATGCCTGGTCTCCAATTCTTTTAATTTTATATCTCCTATTTCTGCGTTAAGATGATTTCTAATAATAGAATCATAAACTCTATAGGTACTATAAGCAACAGTATTCTTTCTACCTTTATTCCATTCTGACAGCCAATCTCCAAACTTCATTTCTGATTGTTTTCTATATGATCCCTCAAATAATTTCTGCTTTAACTCAGTCATTTGCTTGGCAACTTCTTTTCTTTTGTCACCATAAAAAGTTTTTCTTATTGGCTTGCCTGTCTTTGGATCTGTTCCGATTGTTACCTGACCGCACCAGCGGCCATCTTTTCTTTTATAAATAGTGCCTTCTCCATCCCCTCGCGCCAATATAATCACCCTTTCTTAATTTAAGATAAAAGCCCCTGGTGTAATTCAGAGGCCTTATATGTTATAATATTATTGCTTAATCGCAAACTCTTACAGGAGAATGATTAAGCTCGGACTGGCTGGCTATGTGCTGGCCGGTCCTTTCCTGTTTTTTCAATTAATTTTAATATCTGATCACTATCTAATTTATTATTAATTGTCAATTTTTCTTCACCTAAGTTAGAATAATAACCCTCTAGGTCTTCCATCTCATCAAAAAATATCTTTAACATTGGGATAGCCTTCTTATTTTGCTCCAATACCTAAACTTTCAAGTAATTTCCTAGTCTGAATTATATCCATATGTTCAGCAGGGTTCTCTGCAAACTGTTCAGCTGCAGCCTCTTTAATTGCTTGCTTATAGCCCGCTAGATATGCAATCTCGGCAACTATATCTTTATACTCAGTAACGGCCGACAACTTATCTTGCTCCATTTTGGGATCACTAGTTTTAGTTAAAATATCTTCTAGATTCCTGAATTCTTCAATTTCCTGTAATTTCTGGCCGATTAAATTTTCTGTTTTTGCTAACATTAATTAGAACCCTCCTGGATTTTTGTGTTTTTGTTTAGCTCTTTCATTTTAATATATAATTCATTTTCTCCTACTTTTTTCAAAGCTGACAAAATATTAACAAAATCATCTACTGACAAATTATTAATATCAGTTTTATAATCTCCATCAAAATATTTATTTAATTTCATTATAGGCCTCCTTCATCTTAGACTTCTTTTCTGGTATTGGCCTTTAAAATATTTCTGATCACTCGGGACCGGCTGCCTTTTTCTAAAGAATTGAGCCAACTAATTAGATTCTGGTCCTTGTCTTCTCTCAGTCTGATTGTTACTTTCAAGAAATCACCTCCTTCTTAAAATTCAAATTATTACTTAATACTTTTACTAAACCACCAAATAAAAAACGTTTCCCTGGGTATCCTCCAGCCAAAACCCTTAATTTTTTTCGCTCCCGGAATATCTCCGCGATTAAGCGCTTCATAAGTTCTTGCCTGAGTAGTGTTCATAATTTCCATAATATCTTTTGGTTTAAGAGCTGATGGATATTTATCTATAAATTCATCCATCTTCTTTTCTAGAATTTCTCTTGCTGCAAGTGTTACTGATTGATTTTTTGATTTAACACCACTTGTAACTTTAATAGTTTTCATTTTTATCCTTTCTCATTTCAATACCATACCACCAGCTTAAAAAAGTATCTCTTGGTACCCGCCAGGACTGATTAATTTTTTTTGCTCCTGGTATGTCTCCAGTTGCTAATGCATCATATACTTTTCTTTTACTCATACCTAAGAGTTTAGATAAATGATTAGCAGTTAAAGCAAAAGGGAGTTTTAAACGTTCTTTTTCTATTTTTTCTTCTAATATTTCTCTAGCGGCTATCAATATTGCCTTATCTTCTGAGTTTAAATTGTTTTTCAATTTTTTTCTCATTGAATCTCCTTTCATTATTGTCTTATTTTGTCATACTATAATATTAAAAAAATTATATTTCATTCTTGTATAGCCAAGCAAAAAACACATCACGGTTTATTCTCCAACCTATTCCTGGTATTTTTTTAGCTCCTGGAAGGCCAGAATTATTAAGGATATTATATAGTTGTTGGCTTGTCGAAAGCCCTAATAAGGGAAGCACATCATTTTTGTCCATTAATAATGGATACTTATCCATCTTAATATTAAATTTATTCTCTAATAACTCATTTATTATTTCATCTGCACTTAGCCCATTTTTTGAACTTCTTGCTTTTTTCTCCTTTTGGCTCTCTGATAAAATATTCTCGATTTTAATTACCCTTTCTAATAATTCCTCTAAAATACCCAATCCATCATCTCCTAATTTTACATTATTTAATTTAGTCTTATTTATTATAGTTTAATTATATATTATATAGTTTATACTGTCAAGAATAATTTTAAATTATTTTGATAATTATTAAACGATATAGTATAATATAGCTGAGGTGATATAAGATGTCAGCTAAAAAAGTAATTAAAAAAATATTAATTGAAGAAGATTTAACCATGACTGAGCTTGTCGAAAAGTATAATAATAAGTTTAATGCTGAAGACACTATTCAAAATTTAAGCAATAAACTTTCCAGAGGGTCATTAAGATATAATGAAGCTGAGAAAATAGCTGCTGCTCTCGGTTATAAGATAGAGTGGATCAAAAAATAATCGTATTAACTACATACTGGATAATTATTAAGTGCTGCAAGAGTTAATTCTCTAACAGCACTTTTTTATTTTCTAAAATGTTACCGGCAGCTGTTCATTGTCAATTAAATATGAAAATTGTTCTCTGATAGCTTTAACATAATTTCCAACAGTAGAAGCACTTTTGCCTATAATGTCTGCGACCTCTGTCTGAGTATATCCAGACTCAAAATAAAGCTCCAGGATTCTCTTTTGCTTATTATTCAAACTATTTTTGCATTCTTTGTAGATCATCAATCTTATTAATAATTCCCGGTCAGTTTCACCTGCTCGGTCCAGTTTAGCTTTTTTATTCTTTAAATCTTTGATTTTCCTAAGTAACTTGGTTGATTGCATAATATTGCCCCTTCAGATCGTCAAAAGTTTTCTGCTGACTGGGTATTTCATCAGCTTTTTAATTCTCTGTCCTCCTATTTTAGGACTTCGCCCCAAAAATGTAGAAAAGTTTTCGGACCGACGAATTTCGTCGCCCCAAATAAGGTCGGTGTGAATTTAGTACCAACCTTTAGTTAAATTTTTTACTAAAGCTATCTATACATCAAAACCCGCTGCTGTGCTTCTTCTAAGCTCAGTCGATTATTTTCATCTGCAGCAGGCTCTTGTTTCTCTTTCTCAAAAAACTCTTGATAAGGATCAACTTTCTTTTCCTTTTCCAAAATTCTTTCTTTAAAAAATATATACTTGATTTTCTCAAAGTGCTGCAGAATCTCTTTTTCCTCGTCTTTAAATAATGGGCTGTCAATTAAACCTAAATATATTTTCATATTATCAACCAAAAATCTATCCAACTTTTTAATATATTCAGTCATAATCTGATAAAATTTTAAATAATATTCATAATTTCGCTGTTGCAATAACTTAATATCAGCTAATCTGGTGGCTTTCCCACCTGTCGGATCACTTATTTTATTGGTTAAATTCTTCCCGACTCTATCCAGTATCGGACTACCTAAAGTGCAATAATAGTCATCATCAAACTGCTTTTCGTATTTTTCTTTTAAGTAGTTTAGCTTACCTTTTATCTTCCCCGAAAAGTATATCTTAAGTAAATACTCAAACTCTGATTCTCGCACGAAATCCCCTCCAATTTAGTAAAAGAGGGCTAACAGAGTGCATATTGCAGCACCCTGCTAAACCTTTGATTTTAAGCGTTCTCGGCCTCTTGCAGTTCTTTGGCCCCCTGGTACCATTCATCGAATACTGTTTTTAATGTTTCCAGCTGCTTGAAATTTTCCTGTAAAATATTTTTACTGAGATAAACACCTTTCAAAGTTTTAATTTTACCTTTTTCGTCAATTTTAGTCATTTTCAAATTGAGTCTTCCTGCCTGATCATAATAATCAAGCTGAAATTTACCCCGTCTAATTCTCAAAGGATCCTCTTTTTCCCAGTATGGCAGTTCGTGTTGTTCTTCTACTTTTTTATTTTTCGTCATTTTTATCATCCTTATTATTTATATTTGATAAACTAACCTGACCGTTAAATAAATTATCTAATATTTTCTGACCTTTTTCTTTAGTCTTAAACAGTTTTTTCTCATTGAAACCTTGTTCTTTGGCCTGTTCTGCCTCTCTTGCAAGCTCTTTGAATTTAACAACGCTATCGACCAAAAAGTCTGTATAAGATGTCATTTTTCCTTTTTGATTAAATCCCCAGGGCTCGACATTGATTCTCTCTTTTGACCATTCTTCAATCATTTCACGACTAACAATAACTTGATTTAAGACTATACCTCCAATAATATGAAGGTCTTTAATTTCAGCATAAGCGAAACATTTTTCATAATCATCAATGAAATTTTCTAAACTCTCATTAAGTTTTGGAAGATCATCAAAAGCAATAAACATCTGAAAATACCAGTTTTTAAAATTATCTCCGACTGCTTCGGGTCCAGGTTTCTTAAATCTAGTGCCGATTATACTGAGTGGTCCGTAATCATTTTTGAAATAATCAACCTGCATTAAACCAGTCTTCTCATCGGTTTCTTTATCATTCTTGACTGCTTTCAAGTGCTGAGTATTAACAAAATAATCTTTTAGCTTGCTATTGACTTTTTTAGTAGTTTCAACAAATTCAGCTGCAGCCCCTCTGTCAGTCTGGTCATTTATTACTTTAACTGCTGAATCCGTATAATCTTTATATAAGCCGAAATATGCAAGGTCAGTCAATCCCAATTTGTGAAAATCTTTTTTTAGTTTCATTATTTTTATTGCTCCTTTTTTATGATTTTTTAATTGCTTTTCTCAAGTTTCCATTTCTCATTATATCTCTAGTAGCAGCCCCGATAATTACTTCTGGATTTCTGTTGACCATATCTGCAAATGATTTTGCATCAACTGCATTTATATTAAATGTGTTATGTGTTACCATTCCACCAGCTTGGCCTGCTGATTTCACCTGATCTCTACTCATTACATATTCGCCCTCTTGCAACACCGCAGGCACTTCATCGCTTTTAAGGCCATTTGCTCCAACTGTGCCTCCTGTGTGGAATTTATAAGCCTCAACTATTTTGTGTTCTGGAGAAACAAAACCTCCTTCATGAAATGTTGGAACTCCCAATCCAGCAAAAGCCCAATTGACAAACATATCGACACCTTTTCCAATAACAGTTTTACTTATCTGATCTGCTAAATTATCAAATAAATTAGTAAACATATTATCGGCTTTTTCATTTAAATTTTGCAATTCTTTTTCTGCATCTCTAATATCTAAATTATATTCAGCCTCAATTTCACGCCTGGTGTCCTCATTTTCGACACCCTCCAGGGCCTCTTTTTTCTCTTGCTTTAATTTCTCCAGGTCTTCCTCTACTGCATCTATTTCGCCTTTCATTTCAGGGTAATTAATTATTGAATCTGTCAGACCCTCTTTGAAATTAGAAGTCATTTCTTTCCAGCATTCATTAGATTCTTCCATTGCATAACCTAGATCGTTAAATGCTTGAGTTATCCAATTTAAAGATTCTGTAGCTGCTTCTTTTTCGCCGCCACTGGTTAACTGATTATAAGCATTGACCAACTTCTGAAAAAAATCTGAATCGGTCTGGCCTGCTGAAATAAGCTGATTTATGGTGCCTTCTAATATCTTGGCTTTTTCATTAACTAAGTCAAAACTTTCACCATAGACCTCATTTTTCTCAAGCATCTCGTAAATATCTTCGTTATACTGATCTTTAATTTCTTTTAGTGGATTTTCGGTTTCTTCGCCGTCTTCTCCACTATCAGAGTCGCTTTCAGGATTGTTTAAATCCATTAATTTTTGCTTGGTTCTCATCCATTCATTAGAATACTTTTTATATTCTTCAAGTCTTTTTTCTAAATAAACTCGATACTGATCAAGAGATATTTCTTCAAGTTCAAACTTATTTTCCATTTCATCGACTTTGTCTTCCATAGCCTGCTTGCTATATTCAGCAGCAATAGCATCTTCTTCAGCATCAAATTTTGAATTAATAGCATCTTTTAAAACTTCACTTGTAACCCCTCTGAGTGCTTTCCGCCTGTCAAGCTCCAGCTGCATTAATTCTTTGGCCATACCTTCCATTTCTAAAATAGATTCTTCATAACCTAAATCCATTATTCTTTGAGCCAATTCTTTTGGTGTCGGTCCATCTGGCTCGTCTAAGCCACCTGAACCACCAGAGCCTCCACTTCCTCCAGAACCTCCAGAAACAACCTCTTTTTCTTCTTCCTCTAATATTTCAATCTGATTTTGCAGGGCTGAAATAATATCATTTTGCCTCTTTACTTTGACGATCATATCATTCATATCTTGCGAATCACTAAAAGACCACTGCATTTTCGGATCGTTAATATCCTCAACGCCGTAATCTTCACTTAAAGTTTTTAGAGCTTCTTTTCTAATTTCTTTAGCTTCCTCAAGCCTGCTTTTGGCCTCCTCTGTCGATTCTATTCCGAGAATACTGTCTAAAGTGCTGCCGTCAGTATCCCAGCCAAAATCCATTCCAAAAGCCGTTCTTAGGTTAGCTGAAATAGAATCCAGGGCTGGAGCTAAATCATCTTGAAGAAATGGAAGTAATTGATTTTGCATAAACGGTAAGAAATCTGTTGCTAAATCTCTTTTCATTCCATTAAATTCGCCTGTTACCTCTCGAATGGTATCGTCAAACTGTTCCCACTCTCTGACCTGCTGCTTATCTAAAGCAATGTCAAGGTCTTCTGCTTCTTTTACTAAATCAATAATAGCTTCTTCATTGTTGTTTAGAGCAGGCAGCAGCTTTCTTGATAAGTCTTCTCCCAGTAATTCCCCTGATATTGTTGTCTTATCAGCTTGAGATTCCATTTCTGAAAGGCCGTCAGTCATTTTAATAAATACATCATATGCATCTAAATTATCAAGATTTTCAATGCTTATTCCTAATCTTTCGAGTCGTTCTTTCATTCCTTCGTCGCCGCCCCTGGCTTCGCCAATAATTCGATTGACTTCCACCAAAAGCTCCTGGACTTCGTCTGCATCTATTCCTACCTGATCAAGTGCATATGATAAATTTTGATAACTTTCGACACCAACATCAGCTGCATCGGCTGAATTTCTTACCTGCCTTGCATATTCTTTAGTATCTTTAATTAAAGCACCAGCTGCAATTCCTGCTGTGGTTAAACCTGCAGCAAGCCCAGTCATTGCTCTGCCTAAAGTTCTGCCAGCATCTTTCAAGCCTTCCATGTTGATTTTGGCTTTTTTAGCTTGCTTCTGAGTGTCCTCAAGCTGTCTATTAAAAGTATCTAGCTTACTTTCAGCCTGGACTATATCTCTTTTAAATTCTCGGTACTGCTTATCGTCTATTTCGCCCTTTTTAAACTTCTTCTCCACCTCGTCTTGAGCTTTTTTTAGAGTTTCAAGCTCATTTCTGGTGGATTCTATCCTCTTTCTTAATAAATCCTGCTTCTGACTTAATAATTCTGTTGAATCAGGGCTAAATTTCAATGCGCGATTAACTTTGTATAATTCTCGACCGATATTTCTCGATTCTTTTCTAACATCCTTCAGGGCTTTATTAAGTCCTTTGGTGTCTGCTCCAACCTTAACTGTGATTCCTTTTATAGCCATTTTTAACCCTCCTTAATCTGGTCTGCTGTTAGCAAACTTTTCCATAACACTTAATTTAGTGTCATCTATATCTTCATCTTTCGGCAACATTTTTACTAAATCTTTTGTAATGTCTTTATACTTTTGGAGTAGCTTAATATAACTTTTAGATGCTGGATCTTCTCTACGAATCTCATAGTCACCTTGAGGCATAATATCCACAAATCCATTTTCAATTAAATCATCTTTAATCTCAACTAATGATATTCTGATGAATGCCAGTTCCTCAATAAGACCATCAGCAATTGCCTTTTTATCTTCTTCTAATTCGCTGTAAATATTTTTTAAATCTTCTTTTTCTTGCTTTATTTGCTCTTTTTTTAATAAATATTCCTTTTTCATTCTAAAAACCTCCTCATTTTACCCCGTACTGTAAAATATTTTTGAACATTTTTCCGTCTAAACCTTGTTATATCAACAATTTATCTTTAAAACTTGCCAACCTCCCCTTTTCAAGGTATATTTAGATTAAAATCAACGACGTTTTAACTAAACTATCTAGAAAAAAAGGAGGTGGCAAACTTTGAAAACAATTATTGTTTCTCTTTTACTTTATATTCAAATTCAGTGGCAGTTAATTAATTATCTAATGGTCTTAGTCGTTGGTAAAAATATTAATCTAAAAGACAAGATAAAAACTCCACCTGTTAATCAAATTTATGCTCAAATGCAGATTGATTCTTTCCCTAAACTTGAAACTATTGAATTACTTGATTACAAAAAGCTTCTGGCTGAATATCTGCATCAAAACGGCAAGGAACTTAAGCCTGTTCGAAGACATAAAAATTCTAAAAACAAAGTTCCCAACACTATCACCTGCCCCTACTGTGGGGCACCCCACATCTATCTCTACGATAACAATGGCGGTGAAGGTCAGTTTCTCTGCAAAGTCTGTTCTAAAACCTTTAACTACAAAATTATCTATTCTAAAGCCATCAAACGCAAATGCCCTTTCTGTGATCATACTTTAGTTAAAATTAAAGAACGTAAAGAGTTTGATATCTACAAATGCAAAAACGATGACTGCTCCTACTACAAAGTTAATCTTTCTTTAATGACCAAGGATGATAAAAAACGCTTTGAAAAGGCTCCATTTTTATTTAAAGTTCGTTATATCTACAGAGAGTTTAAATACGACTTTAAACCACTGAGTAATGACAATTTAGAAACCAATCTACCTGTTGTTGATATATCCAAAATTCACTGTTCTTCGCATACTCTCGGTTTAATTTTAACTTATCACATTAATTATGGGCTGTCTTCCAGAAGGACTGCAGCTATTATGATGGATATACATCAACTTAAGATTTCTCACCAGACAGTACTAAATTATGCTGATGCTGTTAGTTCTCTTATCAAACCTTTTGTTGATGATTACCCTTATGAACTTTCCAATTCCTACTGTGGTGATGAAACATATCTTAAAGTTAAGGGTAAATGGCAGTATCTTTTCTTTTTCTTTGATTCTGTTAAAAAGATCATTCTCTCTTACAGGCTATCGCCTCAAAGAGATACTCTCTCTGCCATTAAAGCACTTAATGATGTCCTCTTAAAGATTAAGACTTTACCTAATGATTTAGCTTTTATTGTTGATGGTAACCCAATCTATTTGTTGGCTCAGCATTATTTTGCTCAGCATGGAATCCATTTTGATATCCATCGGGTTATTGGTCTTACTAATGAGGACCCGATATCTACAGAATACAGGCCTCTAAAAGAGATTATCGAAAGATTAAACAGAACTTTCAAGCGCAGTTACAAAACAACTACTGGTTTTAAATCTTCAGCTGGATCTATTGCTTTTATCAATTTATTTGTTGCTTATTTTAACTTTTTAAGACCACATTCAGCTTTAGAGAAAAAGGTGCCTGTACTTATTCCAGAGCTTGATGCTCAGCCTCATATGCCAGCTCGCTGGGGTAAATTGATTGAGCTTGCTCAGGAACATATTATTATCCTGCAGCAGTCTGCTTAACCTTTATATCTTTTTAGCAGAGCCTGAGGCAGCTAAAAGCTATTCAAAAGCATTGGCGAAGCGAACCCTTTACAAACCGAAGCAGATAAATGCTAAAATCAATGGTCGAGGGTTGGCTAATTTCTCCTGCCTTTATATCCTTCCCCTTCACCCTCGGCAACCTTCAGCTAGCATTTAGCTGGTGTTTGTCAAGGGCAATGCGGTCATCCAACCATTAAAATTTACTCAAAATTTAATTTCTAACTTCAATATCATTTTTTCATAGTTTTTTAGACAGTACCTTTTACCCCTGGGGTAAGGCCGATTTTTGAGGGATATGTTCACGTTATATATCGCTCCGGTCTTATATATTTAAGTACCTAGGTTTTTTTAGGGGGGACCCCACACCCCCTCACGTGAGATAACCAAAAATTTCTTTTGTCTTATCCCCCTCGCCGATCCCAAGTTTCTCAGGAATTTTCATTTTTTTCGACCCAGGGGTATTTCTCATTTTCATTGTTTGGAAAGAAGCTTTCAACTAACATCAGCGCTAAATCAGCACACCAACTGTAATTAAATAAACTTTCTTCTTCATTAAATATCTCTTTCCATATTTCAAAATCAGGGAAACTAAAACTAGAATCGTTATTAGCTGCATAATTTAATGAATAGATTATTTTTAATAATTGTCCTTTAAGTGCTTTAAAATCACGTTTAACTTTACTTAAATTATCAATGTTTTCAATTTTAAGGGCTTTAATTCTTTCTTGAAACGTAAAAACTCTTAAGATTGTATCATGTAATATAGAAATTAAATCTTCATCAAATATTTCTCTATATTTAAATAATGCTAATGCTGAAAATCTAAGTTTAAGTTTCTTCTCGTCAATGATAATGCTTTCATTCCCCATTATTTACCTCCTTAATGATCTATATATTTCTTCTTGAAGTAACTATCTTTTTCAATCGTCCGGGCCAGCACTTAAATAACTTTTAAAATATTTTGATGTGACAATTTATCTATATCGTATTTTTGTTTGGTTTTTTATCCTTAATGGTTTAAGTTCTTCCCCCGTCCGCTCTTTCAAGGTCTTTAGATCTTAGATGCTGGCCCGGTCCTTAGAGGAAATCATTAATTAGTTTTGCTCGTCTTTCAATATCTTCTAATCTGTTAAAATTATCTATAGAAGTATTCAAATCTTTTAAAATACTATCTATAAACTCAATCCCTTTTTTATTATCATCTAGATTCAATTTATTTTTGGCTTTTTCAAGTTCTCTTCTTATTTCCTTAGCTATTTTTTTCATTCTTTGGTCAATCAATTTTTCTTCCTTACTTCTATCTAACATTTTAATCATCTCGCTTTCTTCAATTTTTTTTCATGTTCTTTTCTCCATTTAACTAAGTGCCAAATGTTTTTGTGTTTTAACCAAAAAGCTTTATTAATTAGTTTATCAATTTCTTTTATCTTTTCTCTATGATAATGTTTTGATATAATAGACATATAAGTTAATACCTCGCTTTTGGATCCTGCCTCTAACAGGATCTTTTTTATTGTTGCAGATAACTTACAGTTCCTCTTACTTTTTTGTCGTGGAAATCTTGAAAATATAAAATCTCAGGTATCCAAATCATATTAAGAACTCCTGTAGCTCCTTCGCGCTGCTTAGCGACTAATAATTCTGCATCATCCTGTACTATTGGTTCATCAATCCCTTTTTCTTTACACTCATAATATTGTGGCCGATGAACAAAGAAAACATTATCTGCTTTTTCCTCAATTTCCCCTGAGTCTCTCAAATCACTCAATTTAGGTCTTTTATTGCTTCGCCCTTTGAAATCTCTATTGATTTGATGTAGTAACATTAGATGACAGTCTAGCTCACTTGACAGGCTCCGCAATTCTCTAACCGCTTCAGCAGTTCCTTTATCAAATCTACCTCCAACTGACTCAACATTAATTTCAGTTAAATAATCAATAATTATCAAACCCAATTTACCATCGAAAATATTATCAGTTTTTCTGGCTATTGACTTAATATCATTAACTGTCAAGCCCCGTCGATCAGTTATCTTTAAGGGTTTATCATGCAGCCAATTCCGGGCCAGCTCAATTGCATTAATCTCTTTTTTAACCACTTTATTTTCTGGATCATTCTTTGTTTTATAATAATCATCTGCTTTTACTTTGGCCTCCTGAATTAAAACCCTATCTAATAACTTCACTCGGTCCATTTCTAAGCTAACAAATAAACTCGGTGTAGTAGTTGTCCTTAAGATAGAAGCCAGTAATCGAAGGCTCATTGCAGTTTTACCCATCGAAGGGCGGCCAGCTAATATACTAAGATGCTTTTTGCTTAATCCTCCACCGGTCATTGCATCCAAAGAATAAATACCAGTTCTAATTTTTTCTACTGCAGTACCTTCCTGTCTTTCCTGAAATCTCTGAAAAGACTCATAAGCAACCGACTCAACATCATGAATTAACTTTTTTTCTAAATTTTTACTTGTAGCGGTGAAAACTTCATCTTGTATCTTAGATTTAAACTGATCTAAACCTAATTCACCGTCAGTCAAATAATCATATGCTTTTTTGAGTGAGTCTTTAACTTTTCGTCTTTCGCTGCACTCTTTTAGTCTTTTAATGATATTCTCTAATTCCATTGGTGCTAAATAATCACTGTCAATTATTTGTTCAGTATGTTCTTCGCTAAAATTATCAGAAGCAAATAACATTACATCAGTTCGGTTAATCTTTCCTGTATCTAAATAATCTGATTCAATTTTTTTATAAATAGCTTTATGCATCTTATTATGGAATAGATCAGCATTAGTCTTATCAACATAATCTCCAAAAGACTCAGGATTTGAAAGTATAGATGCCAGGTACCCCTTTTCTAGCTCTGGATTATAAAATATGCTTTGATTATCTCCTCTATCCATACTTCTCAATCCTTTCCAACTGCTTCTGTCTCATTTCTTCTAGTCTTTTTGCTCTTTATCTTCCTGATCAGACTCAGTGTTCTTATTTAAATATTCTCTCCAGTGCTCGTCCGGGCCAACAAATGTCTTTAGCTGCTTAATATATTGCTCGTCAGTTCCGTTTCTTTTACATTCTGCAGCATATGCTTTAACCGCCTGTTCTAAATCTTCCTGAGGAACCCCTTTTCTTCTTGTAGCAGCCCATTTACGCCAGTGCGACTTTTTTGTACCTCGCTGACTGGGATAAAGACTATATATTCTCTCAAATTCATCTGGATAATTATAAAATCCATTTTCTTGCTGGTTAATTGAGAATTCATCCCCAGGCTCATTGTCGGTTTTTCCAGAAACCGACGGTTTATTTATTTCCTTTTCTTTTCTTTCCTTTCCTTTGCCATTTTTCGCTATACCGGTGTCATAGGCAGTGCCATTAGCGGTGCTATCTTTTTGCTTTTTCTCACCTTTATCTCTACTACCCCACCGGGCTTCAGCACCTTTTTTTCCAGCTCTTCTTTTTTGTTCTAACTTTTCATCTTTAATCTTCATTCTTCTATTAAGTGATTCGCTCCAAAAGAACTGATCATCTGATTTAAAGAGCTCAAACTCATTAATGCAATCTAAAATAAATTCTTCCATTTTCTCAGCTGACAACTGACATTCAGTTGCAATTGCTCGTATTCCCCAGCCGTTGAGCTTTAATTTATAATTATCCTGTTCAGCCAGCATTTCGATTATTATCCAGTACCTGCCGTAACCCTCTATACCATAATCAGCTTTTAAAGCGCTAATTTTAGGATCATGTCTTGCGTTATAGTCATGCGAAAAGTAATAAGCATCTTTTGGCATTCATATTCTGCCTCCTTTCCTGGAGATCTCTTTTTATCATTGACTCTGTTCTTTTAGCCACCTGAGGAATTCTTCCTTAGTCACCATGTAACGGCCACCTAATTTTATTGAATGGAAGTCATCTCGCTTGAAGATTTCGTACCATTTCTGAGAATTGGTTCCTGTATATTCAGCACAATCTTTAACACGCAGCATCCCTGGCAAATCTTCTGGCCCTTTATATTCTTTATATTTTTCAGCAGTTCTCATTAATCTACCTCCTCTAACAGCTTTTCTATATCCATATTAAAAAAATCTTCTAACTTCTTTTCTGTTGGCCTATAAGGAAGTGATCTTCCGTTTTCAATTTTACTCAATTGTGCCGGTTGTATTCTTAAAGTAAATGCTAAATCAGATTGCGTCATCTCTTTCTTTTTTCTTTCCTTAACTATTCGTTTCATTATATTAATTCCTCCTTTTGAATTATAAGTTTAATAGTTCTTCTTAATTTGCTTTTTCTCCCCTCCAGGTCGAGGCTCCTTGACTATCTCAAATCAGATCTTGGCCCTGCATTCACTCTTACAAAAGCTCTGCATATTATTTGATTAATGGATTTTGTACTTGTCTATATAGTATGATATACTTAATTTAGATATAATAATATAATATTACGTCTAAATTTGCGTCTAATTTACGAAAAGGAGATATTTATTGTATGGATAATCAATTAATAATTAGCGATTTGCAATCTACCGCCGGCAATTCTTTGGAGATAGCTGGACCTTATGCTGAAATGGAAAATTATAAAGTAATTGAACTGGATAACAAAAAATTTTTAACAGGAGATATAGAAATACAGGATAATACCTTTATTTCTAGCTTTGAGGGAGACCATTCTTTTAATAATTTTGATTTATTTTTATCTATAGTTAATCTGTCAAAACATATATCAAAAGAAGAAGTCATTAATAATGTTGAAAGTGGACTAATATTAGGAAAAAGCAAATATAAACAAGATCTGTTAAATAAAATTTCTATTAAAAATATTAAAGATTGGGTTGGAGAATGGGGAGTTCCATATTTACAAGGGATAAAAAACACCTTACATGAAAGAGGTTTCTTTATTAATAAATTTCGTGAAGATGTAATTAATTTATATCAAGATTTTTTTATATACTTATCTTTAATTTATAATGACACTGATTTTTTAAATAACTATCATGTATTACCTTATCCAACAGTAAAACCTAGAAAAAAGGCTTATATATATTATTTGGATGATAGTTATAATAATAATTATAAAATTCATCCAGTATATGATGAAAAAAATGACACTTTTAAAATGCAAGTTTATATACACATGAATTTAATTAGCATTGCTAAATTTCAATTTTATAATTTTATTACCAAAAATATTTCAAAAGATATCAATAGTGAATTTAAGCATTTTAAGAAATGTAAATACTGTAATAACTATTTTTGGGCTAAAGATAGCAAACAAAAATTTTGCAATTCACGATGTCGTAAAAACAATTGGTATCATGAAAATAAAACATCAAAATAATAAATTTTCATTTAGTTCATAAGGATTCATAATTAAACAGCAAAAAGCCCTGGCAGATATCTAACCCGCCAAGGCTTTAATAACTTTCTATTTTATTATTGTACAAAAGAAAAACCAGCTCTATGGCTGGCTAATATTCAAATTGAATAACTTAATCTATCCTTTTCAAATTCTTCTTCTATTTGTTTTTTAATATTATTTCTCTTTTGAGATTTATCATTATCATTTTTTGGCAACATCTCTTTTTCGCCCTTTTCTTTCAAATAGTTAATATATAGGTTCTTATAATCTTTTTCATTATTCATTTTTATTATCCCCCTCCATATTTGAATAGTAATTATCAAAAAAGTGATGATTTAATTTAGGTTCAAAATAATGCTTTCTTTTAATCCAAACAAATCCATCTCCCTTGGAAATCACTGCCACATCAATTGGTCCACCAACAGTTTGATAATTATCGTCAACTGAAACCTGTCTTTTAAGTGAAGTTAAATTAACTAATGACTCTGCCATAGAAGCAAGTTCATCTTTGGGCGATACTCGAATAGACCTTAATATCGGTATCAAATAATTACTATTAGAAAAACTTATTATTTCATTTAAGACTTCATTCCAATTATCATGCAAATAATCCTTTATTATACTTATGGTTTCATCAGTTAAATTATTTACAGGTATTTTTTCATTAATTTCATCCAAATTATTTATAATACTATTTACAAAGTTTTTATCTAATATCTCAATATAATTAGGACTAATTCCATTCAAAAAAGTATTAACTGTTTCAGTTTGAGCGAAAGGTATTATACTATAACTATTTTCTAGACTTATTTGCTTTTCATTAGTAATATTATAACGTATAAATCCATCAATAATTCCTGATACTTTATAAGATATCAATGAAGGAAAGATGTCATTATCGCCAAAACCAGCAATTACTAAACCTGAATATTGTCTGCCAAACCAATCAGTTTTAAAGACTTTAGCATAAATATTTTTAAGCTCTCTTAAAATTTCAGGATCTAAATTATCTATATCAACAAATTTTTTGATATGATTATCAATAATTCCCATATAATTATTTAATACATATTTATCTAAATCTTCTGGAACATTATTTAACAAAGTTTTGTTTTTTATAATTTCTGAAAATTCATTAATGATTTTTATCCTTAGTTCCAAAAGTTCTTCACTATTCATTGGTCTTTGCAATTCTTCAACTTTCTCATTATGTTTATTCTTTAATCGCTCAGATAAATTATTATCAAGCTGAAATAGAAAATTATCAATATATTGACTTTCATATAATCTTAAATTCATATTATCGCTATGTAAAAATTCAAGAAAATGTTCGGCATATTCCTTTAAAGTTTTAAATTCTTTTTCATTAATTGTTTCACGATATTGTTTAATAATTATCTCTAACGGAACTCCCATAAACTCAACATTATTTGAAACCATAATACCGACGGGATAATATTTTGAAAGAGTGAAAATTTTATTTGCAGTATTATAAAATTTATCTCCATTACCAATAGTTACTGCACTATCTGCAGCTAGAGCTATAGCACGTTTATTCATAATAGATATTTCAGCAGTCAATTATCTTACCTCCATTATAAAACAATATTCACTAATAAGTTATTAAATAAATTACAACCTTAGTATATATTTAAACATTCAAGCTTGAATTCCTGCAAAAAATATGGAAAAATAATATAAATAATAAATTTAATATAACAGTTTATAATCTTCAGATTTTATAGATAAAAAAAGCCTCCAGAGCTCTAATAGTTCATATTCTCCAGAGGTTAAATATCACTCTATTTCATTATTGTTGTCAAATCGTTATCAAAACAAAAAATTTGCAATCACCTAAATACTATGTGATACCTCTCGAATCAAGCTTTCTCAAAGTATAAAATCAAATACTAATATTAATTATTTTAAAAAACAAATTTTAATTATTTTCTATTATTGTAAAGTCACCTTTTCCATTATGATTTTCTACTAATTTTATGCAAGCGGTATTTTCCAGAGTTATCATAGTTGAGTGGTGAATTGACAGAACCTTTTCTTGAAGTTCCTGATCTTCTTCTAAAGCAGTTACCTTTAACCCATGGTCTTTTGCTTCATCAAAACAAATTGGTCTGCCATGAGTTTTGTGTTCTTCGGTATCCCCCAGCCAATTTGCAATCTCATTACATTTCTCTTCCATGTCTTCCCCTTTAAACATATAAGAGTTTAACCATTCAGCAACTTTATCTCTCGATAAATCTATAGAATGCTGACATGTCCTCAAAAAACCAGGAGGATAGTTTTCTATTTTTTTTACCCATAAAGGTGCAGTTTTAGGATTTTTTTGAACTTCTTCTTTGGCCTCATTAAATTCATCCAATATTGATTGTGCTGGAGCTACAAAATTGCCCATATTAATCTGAGGATCTATTGGTCCAATGGCAGAATGCTTACCCATCAATATTTCATCACAAGCACACGCTATCATTGTCGCAGCAGACATAGCATTTTGAGGAATAATAGCTCTAATATAATTATATTTATTTCTAAGATAATTAACTATTTGTTCTGCAGCTTCCAAAGCCCCTCCTGGGCTATGCAAAATCAGATCTAGTTTATCACCTTGAAGACCATGAAGCGAAGACATAAAACCTTCTATATCTTGGGGAACAATACTTAAAGCACCCCGTGCCTGATTTGGAACATTCTTAGATAAAAATGCGCTTGCATATACAATAACATCTCTTTCAGCATAATCACTAAGTTCTTTTAAATAATTTCTTCTAACAGTATCTTGAGAAGCTCGTGCTCTCCTCTTAGCCCCAATTATTTCTTGATTAATTTCATCCTTAGTTGGCATCTATAGTACCACCTCTGGTTACAATCCTAAAATTATTATTTTCTTCAGTATTGGAAATATATAAACTTTCATCTAACAATTCTTTCATTTCTTCAGAAATATTATCATTCATTAAATCCACTAAATCTTGTTTATCTTTTTCTATATCAGTTGCACCCGCTGTTTTAATTTTTGCCATTATAACTTTCCCTCCTTTTTGTAAATTAGATCAATAAATTTACAATTTAATTTTAACAGCTGAGAGATCCAAAATCAAGCTTTTTGACAAAATTTTGCAACTAAGTTCCGCCGCTGTGAAACTTTATGAACAAAAAGAATCCTCAGATCTTCATTCAAGATTCAGAATACACTTTATTTTGCTATTGCAGTAACATTGCAGTAAGTTAAATAATTTTGATTAATTAAAACTAATATAATGATTGGTATAACAGCAATCTATCCATAAAGCAATTAATCTATTATGTTAATAAAATGTAAACAAATAAAAAAACCGCCCCGAAAGGCGGTTTTATCTTGCTTATTATTTTATTTAAGTAATTATTAAAATCAGCACTCAGTTAATCTAATAAAAAAGTTTTTAGTTGTGGTTGTGATTGTGGTTGTGAT
>Ga0182239_1000114_pt1 | contig 28189 bp, 27 predicted proteins | sample hydfrate6_PW_210_FD_132456 | JGI IMG/M metagenome (GOLD analysis project Ga0182239, IMG submission 132456) | Subsurface microbial communities from deep shales in Texas, USA - hydraulic fracturing test 6_PW_210 | ecosystem: Environmental > Aquatic > Deep subsurface > Shale gas/oil reservoir >... | reverse complement strand
CCTAAAGTCAAGTTCGGAGGATTGAACCGGGTTTCAGGGCCGGGATTGCGGTGGGCGGGTCGGGTGGGTTGACCCGGTCCGAAACATGATTATTTTTTTATTAAAATGTTCACATCCTTTTTTATATCATCGGTTTACACCAAAGACGGGGAGATCGCCGCGGCCACATCAACCGAGCGCCTCGCGCTGACTGCGGGCAAATACGTGGGAAAGGATGATCCGGTCTATATTACCCGCTGCCAGGGCGATTTTCCGGCCGTGGGCGAACTGCTCGAACCCTTTACCCGTGCCCAGCTTGTGGAGGGCTGGATGCGCGGCTCCCACACGGGCCCGCTGATGCCTGTTGCCGTAAAAGACGCCAATCCCTCCCGGTTTGACGGCCCGCCCCGGGTAACGGCCCTGGGTTTTCAGATTGCCAACGGCCAGCTCATCGGGCCCAGGGACATGTTTGATGATCCGAGTTTTGACGTTGCCCGGCAGGAATGCAACCGGCTGGCCGACCACATGCGGCGGCACGGTCCGTTTGAGCCCCACAGGCTGCCCATGGAGGAAATGGAATACACCACCATGCCCCAGGTCATGGAACGACTTGAAAGCCGGTGGGAGAAACTGGAATAGGAAGCGGTTACGACGGCTTGACAGCCATGACCACGCAGTCCATGGACTTGCCCTCGCGCACCAGGGCAACATCTGTAAATCCGGCCTGCTCCAGGTCGCTTTTGACCTCTGAGAAGGTGTAGGTGTCACCTCCCCGGGTGTTGACCAGCATGTTGATGGCAAACATGGCCCCGCCCGGGGGATTGGTTCTGTTTTCGTCCATGATGTGATCCCGTATCAGGATTGCCCCGCCGGGTTCAAGGGCTTGGTGGATGCGGGTGTAGAGCGAGCGGTTCTGCTCGGGGCTGTTTTGGTGAATAATGGCCGACAGCAGGGCCAGGTCGCAGCCGGCCGGCATCTCATCGGTGTTGTAATCGCCCGCCCGCAGCTCCACCCGGTCGGCCATTTGATTTTCCGCCATTCTGGACTCTGCCATGGGAAGCACCCTGGGCAGGTCAAACACGATGGCCGAAAGCCCGGGGGCCTTGTTTAAAAACGCAATGGTATAGGTGCCCGAGGCCCCGCCGATGTCCAGCAGCTTTTTATAACCACTGAGATCCAGGTCTGCGGCAATATCTGCGGCCATCTGCCGGCCTGCCACGTGCATGGCCCCGATAAAGGCTTCCAGGGTCTGGTCGTCTTTTTCGGTCATGGGCACCAGGTCGGGTTTTTCGCCTTTTTCAACCACTTCGGTGAGATGCGACCAGGAATCCCACACCTCGGCCATGTGCAGGACCATGGGACGGACGGTTTCCGGATGATTGGCGCTGAGCAGCGTGGATTGTCCGGTGTTGTGATAGATTCCGTCTTTTTTGTCCAGAATCTCTGCGGCCACCAGGGCGTCAAGAAGCCGGGTCAGGGCCCGGGGGTCCACGCCCAGCTGCAGAAACAGGCTGTTTGCGGAATCCGGCTGTTTTTCCAAAAGGGTGAAAATATCAAGCTGGGCTGCGGTCAAAATAATCCGGCTTGTCATAAACTGCCGGGTGCGTTCGAGAATGGCATCTGGCGGGTGCACGGTTCGGCTCCTTTTTGACATGAAATGGGGGTTTTGGTTGTTTGTCCATTTTTGTATCATGGCCGCGCAAAAGCGGCCATGATTTCAGAGTCTAATGGCTGCAGCCCGGGCCTTCAAGGAAAAAATCAGCCGCTGCCTTTGTCCTGCGGGGTTTTTGGCCGGGGAAAATTCCTTGCCCGGCCGGCGTGAAACTAGTATGGGAAAGGTACGCAAAACCCTTTTTGGACATCACACAACATCGGGGACACTGTGAAACAGATCGGATTGTTCGTCAAGCAGGATTCAGCAGCCCAGAAAACAGCCGACGCCTTTGAGAAATGGCTGGAGGAAAAAGGCCTGGCGGTCATACGCCAGAATGCCTTTCAGCCGCAGTTGGGTCTTCAGACAGATCGGGAGACCGGGGTGGATCCGGAAACCATGCTCTGCGTGTTTGTGCTGGGCGGAGACGGCACGTTTTTGAGCGCATCGCGCTGGATCGGGGAGGCCAGTATTCCCATGATCGGCGTGAAGTTCGGTGATATCGGCTTTCTTGCCGAAATCGCCGAGGACTCCCTTTTTACCGCGGCTCAGACTGTGCTGGACCGGGATTTTGAGGTTGAATCCCGGTCCCGGCTCAAGGTGCGCATTTTCCGGCAGGGCAGGTTATGCGTGGAGGAAACGGTTTTAAACGACGTGGTGATCAACAAGGGGGCTCTGGCAAGGCTGGCCAACATTGAAACCTGCATTGATGATCATTACCTGACCACCTATCGCAGCGACGGGCTCATTGTCTCCACCCCCACGGGTTCAACCGCCTATTGCCTGGCAGCGGGCGGGCCCGTGGTGCACCCGGCCGTGGAGGGCATTCTTGTGACACCCATCTGTCCCTTTACCCTGACCAACCGGGTGCTGATCGTGCCGGCCATGTCCAGGATCCAGATCCGTCTCGGGGAGAAGGCCGCAGACATTGTTGCCACATTCGACGGCCAGCAGGGCCTGGAAATTGCGCCCACCGACACCATTCTCATTGAAAAAAGCCCCTCTCCCCTAAAGCTGATAAAGCTTCCGGGCCACAACTATTTTGATATCCTGAAGGCCAAGCTTCGGTGGAGCGGCGGCCGGATTTAGACATGATACGGACATTTTATGCTCAATGCAGATGACAGAGAGTTTTTTCAAAAAATTGCCAGGGCCGGTTTGGTCAATCCATTTTCCGATGAGCACACGGACCTGGAACTGGCGTTAAGCGGGCTTTCCCCGGAGGCCTCCCGGTCCGAGCGCACAGAGAAAATCGCCCATGAATTAAACACCCGCATTGCCGGTCTGCAGGAGGCGTCTGCAGCCACATTGGACGCTTACAAGGGCGAAGAACGGGATCTGATGCAGAAGGTGTTTTTGTTTGAGCTGTTTTACCGGTTCAAGGATCATTATGACGAACTGATCAAAAGCCAGTTTACCGCCGGCGATACCCCGGTAAAAATCCCGTTTTACCATGACGTGCACCAGGCAATGGCTTCCCGGGGCTTTGGCGAGGAGGCCTTCCGGCATTATTTCTCCCTGGCCTACCAGCTCAGGCGGGCCTTTTATTTCATCGACCGGAACCTGGCGGGCATCAGCCCGAGCATGCGCGAGTTGCGGGCCAATCTCTGGAAAAACATCTTCACCCACAACATTGAGCTCTATGATCGCTATCTGCGCGACCGGATGGAGGATTTCTCCACCCTGCTGCTCGGAGAGACCGGCACGGGAAAGGGCACTGCGGCCGCTGCCATCGGCCGCTCCGGTTTTATCCCTTTAAACAAGCGGTGGCGAAGCTTTGTGGAAAGCTTTACCCGCTCCTTTGTGTCATTAAATCTTTCCCAGTTTCCCGAAACCCTTATCGAATCGGCCCTGTTCGGGCATAAAAAAGGCGCCTTTACCGGTGCCATTGACGATTATGACGGCGTGTTTGCCTCCTGCAGCCCGCATGGGGCCATTTTGCTCGATGAAATCGGCGAGGTGCCCAGACCCGTGCAAATAAAGCTTTTGCAGGTGCTCCAGGAGCGCGTTTTTACGCCCGTGGGTTCCCAGAAGCACGGCCGGTTCGAGGGCCGGGTCATTGCGGCCACCAACCGGTCCATAGAGGAAATCCGGGGCAAAAAGGTTTTCAGGGACGATTTTTACTACCGGCTCTGCTCGGACATGATTACCGTGCCGCCCCTGCGTCAGAGAATCCAGGAAGATCCCAGGGAGCTCGACATTTTGCTGAGCCTCACCGTGGAGCGACTGGTGGGCAAACCCTCTCCCGAGCTGACCGGGATGGTGCGCGCGGCCATTGATGACCAGCTCGGAGCCGATTATCCATGGCCCGGCAATGTCCGGGAAGTGGAGCAGTGCGTGCGCCGGGTGCTGTTAAAGGGCTCCTATTCCGGCCACACCGCGTTTTCCCCGGCCGGCGGGGGTTTGGGCAGCCGTTTGATCGCCGGCATCGAGCAGGGCAGCATTGAGGCCGGATCCCTGGTTTCCGGGTACTGCTACCTGCTTTACCAGCGGCATCAGAATTTTGAGGAAGTGGCCCGCAGAACCGCCCTGGACCGGCGTACGGTGAAAAAATACATCTCGGAGTGGGAGGAGGCGGCAGATTCGCCGCCATCCTCCTGATCCGTATATTTCTTTGTCCTACCGGATCTCCCGGTGATAGCGCTGCAAAGATTTGGCCTCGGGCTCTCCTGCCCTGCGGGCGGCAATGCCCTTGGCTGCAGCTGTTGCCGCGGCCGTGGTGGTGATGTAGGACACTTTGAAACGGATGGCGGTTTTCCGGATATAAGAGTCGTCCTCCTGGCTGGCTTTTCCCACCGGAGTGTTGATGATGAGCTGGACCTGGCGGTTTTTGATGGCATCCACGATATCGGGCCGGCCGTGTCCAAGCTTTCTCAGCGTTTCTGCGGCAAGGCCGTGCTTTTCCAGAAATTCCCGGGTGCCCCGGGTGGCATAGATTTGAAACCCCAGATCGGCAAAAAGCCGGGCAGGCTCCAGCACGCTGGACTTGTCGCTGTCGGCTACCGTGATCAACACGCTTCCTTCCACGGGCAGCGGCGACTGGGTGGCCTCCTGGGCCTTGAAAAAGGCCATGCCAAAGGAGTCGGCCAGGCCGAGGACCTCGCCGGTGGACCGCATTTCCGGGCCCAGAAGCGGGTCGACTTCCGGAAACATGTTAAAGGGAAACACCGCTTCCTTGACCCCGTAATGGGTGATCACCGGCCGCTGCAGGTCCATGTCCGCCAGGGTGGCGCCGAGCATGATTTTTGTGGCAATCCGGGCCATGGCAAATCCGCATACCTTGGAGACAATGGGAACGGTTCTTGACGCCCGCGGGTTGGCCTCCAGGATGTAGACCATGTCATCGGCAATGGCGTACTGGATGTTCATCAGCCCCTTGACCCCGAATTCCATTGCAATTTTGCGGGTGTAATCAATGATGGTTTCCACGTGCCTGGGCGGGATGCTAACGGGCGGAATCACGCAGGCCGAATCACCGGAATGGATGCCGGCCAGCTCGATGTGTTCCATGACCGCGGGCACAAACGCATCCGTGCCGTCGGCAATGGCGTCGGCCTCGGCCTCAATGGCTGATTCCAGGAATTTGTCAATGAGCACCGGCCGTTTCTCGGAAACCTCCACGGCTGCTGCCAGGTAGCGCTGGAGCATGGTTTCGTCCATGACGATTTCCATGGCCCTTCCGCCCAGAACATAGGACGGCCGCACCATCAGCGGGTAGCCGATGTTTCTGGCAATCTTAAGGGCTTCGTCAAAGGAGCGGGCCATACCCGATTCCGGCTGGGGAATGCCGAGCCTGGCCACAATCTGGTGAAACCGGTCCCGGTCTTCGGCCAGATCGATGGTTTCCGGTGAGGTGCCCAGGATTTTAACACCTGCGGCTTCAAGCTCAGAGGCGATGTTGAGGGGGGTTTGGCCGCCGAACTGGACGATCACGCCCTCGGGCTGCTCCTTTTCATAGATGGAAAGCACGTCCTCCACTGTCAGGGGTTCGAAATACAGCTTGTCCGAGGTGTCAAAGTCGGTGGACACGGTCTCGGGGTTGCAGTTGACCATGATGGACTCATAACCCGCCTCCCGGATGGCAAAGGCGGCATGCACGCAGCAGTAGTCAAATTCGATGCCCTGGCCGATGCGGTTTGGCCCGCCGCCGAGCACCATGATTTTTTTACGGCTGCTGGCAGAGACCTTGTTTTCGGCGTTATAGGTGGAATAATAATAGGCCGCATCCGCCACCCCGGATACAGGCACGGCATCCCAGGCCTCTTCAATGCCCAGGGCTTTTCGTTTCTCCCGGATCGCAATTTCTTCAATGCCCAGAATCCGGGCCAGATACCGGTCGGCAAACCCGTCTTTTTTGGCGGCAATCAGCAGATCATCCGGGGGAAGCTGGCCCGGGGCAGCCAGAATCTTTTCCTCAAGCTCCACCAGCTCCTTCATTTGCTGGATAAACCAGGGTTTGATCCGGGTCAGCTCATGGAGCTGATCCACGCCTGCGCCCTTGCGAAGGGCTTCGTACATGAGAAACTGGCGCTCGCTGGTGGGTGTGGCAATGTCGTCGAGCAGTTCCTTTAAGGGTTTTTCATTGTAATTTTTTGCAAATCCCAGGCCGTATCGGTTGATTTCCAAAGACCGGATGGCTTTTTGCAAAGCTTCCTTGTAGTTTTTGCCAATGCTCATGACTTCGCCCACAGCCCGCATCTGGGTGCCCAGCTTGTCTTCCACACCGGGAAACTTTTCAAAGCCCCATCTGGCAAATTTCACCACCACGTAATCGCCCGAGGGCGTGTATTTCTCAAGGGTGCCGTCGCGCCAGTAGGGCAGTTCATCCAGGGTGATGCCGCCGGCCAGAAGCGCGGATATAAAGGCGATGGGAAAGCCCGTGGCCTTTGAGGCCAAAGCCGAGGAGCGAGAAGTCCGGGGGTTGATCTCGATAACCACCACCCGACCGGTTTCCCGGTTGTGGGCAAACTGAATATTGGTGCCGCCGATGACCTCGATGGCCTCGACAATGGCGTAGCTGTAATCCTGGAGTTTCTGCTGCAGCTTCGGGGATATGGTGAGCATGGGCGCGGTGCAGAAGGAATCGCCTGTGTGAACGCCCATGGGATCAACGTTTTCAATAAAGCAGACCGTGACCAGGTTGTTGTTGGTATCCCGTACAACTTCCAGTTCCAGTTCCTCCCAGCCCAGAACCGATTCCTCCACCAGGATCTGGTTGATGTAGCTGGCAGCCAGGCCCCTGGCGGCAATGGTTTGCAGTTCCTCCACATTGTAGACCATTCCGCCGCCGGTGCCGCCCATTGTATAGGCCGGCCGGATCACCACGGGATACCCGAGTTCGGCGGCCACGGCCTCGGCGTCCTCCACGCTGGTTACCGCCCGGCTTTCGGGCATTTCGATGCCGAGCCGGTCCATGGTTTCCTTAAAGGCCGTACGGTCCTCGCCCCGTTGGATGGCCTCGATGTTGACCCCGATGACCTTGACGCCGAATCGTTCGAGCACGCCCAGCTTGGCCAGCTCCGAGGAGAGGTTGAGCGCGGACTGGCCGCCCAGGTTGGGCAAAAGCGCATCCGGGCGCTCCTTGTCGATGATGCGTGTCAGGTTTTCGGGGTTCAGCGGCTCGATGTAGGTAACATCGGCCATTTCCGGATCGGTCATGATGGTGGCCGGGTTGGAATTGACCAGAACGATTTCATATCCCAGTGACCGCAGGGCCTTGCACGCCTGGGTGCCGGAATAGTCAAACGCGCAGGCCTGGCCGATGATAATGGGCCCTGAGCCGATGATCATTACCTTGTGGATGTCAGTGCGCTTGGGCATTTTTTCTCCTTTTACAGGCTTATCTTAATCATAGCTGCTGCCGTCCCAGCAATGGGTGCACAGTTTTTCCCTGGGCAGGCCGATGGCTGCAATCATGTCTTCTATCCGCTGGTATTTCAGGGTTGTCAGGCCGAGTTTTTCCCGGATATTTTCCACCATGTCTGTGGTCTGCCGGGTATCCGGGTCCGCATACCTGCGGATGGTAGCGTCCTGTTCCTGTCCCTCCATGTCGAAGATGGCCTTGCGTCCGGCAAGATCCAGGGTGGAGCGCGATGTTGAAAAATTTAGAAACACACACGGATAGACCAGGGTGGGGCAGGCAATGCGCATGTGCACTTCACGGGCGCCGGCGTCAAACAGGGTGCGGACATTGTCCTTGAGCTGGGTGCCCCGGACAATGGAGTCATCGCAGAAAAGAAGGCGCTTGTCCCGGATCAAAGACGTCACCGGAATCAGTTTCATCCGGGCCACCAGGTTCCGGTCGCTCTGGTTCTGGGGCATGAAGCTGCGGGGCCAGGTGGGGGTGTACTTGACAAAGGGCCGACCGTAGGGCACCTTTCTTTCATTTGCATACCCGATGGCATGGCCGATGCCCGAATCCGGAATGCCCGAAACCAGATCCACTTTTGTGTCATCGGCCCGGGCCAGGGCCTGTCCGCAGCGGTAGCGCACCTGTTCCACGGATATGTCTTCGTAGCTCGATGCCGGGTATCCGTAATAGACCCAGAGAAAAGCACAGACCTGCATGTCCGGGCCTGCCGGGTGAACGGTTTCATAGCCGTCTGCCGTGATGTAAACGACTTCCCCGGGCCCAAGGTAATGGACGGCTTCGTATCCGAGGTTGAAAAACGCCGTGGTTTCAAATGAGACCGCATGCGCACCCTCCTTTTTGCCGATCACCAGCGGGGTGCGGCCGAGCCGGTCCCTGGCGGCGTAGATACCTTTTTCCGTGAGCAGAAGCAAGGTGCACGATCCCCGGATGGCGGCCTGGGCGCTGACAATGCCGTTTACAAAACTGTTTTCCTGGTTGATGAGCATCCCGACGCATTCCGTGGGATTGACCGCGCCTTCGCCCACCTCGGAGAAATGAATGCCCCGGCTGAAAGCCGACCGGGTCAGTTCGGCCAGGTTATTGATACGGCCCACCGTGGCAATGCCGAAATTGCCCAGGTGCGATCCAATGATCAGCGGCTGGGAGTCGTGGTCGCTGATTACCCCGATGCCCTTGTTGCCATGAAGATTGGGAAGTTCGGATTCGAACTTGGTGCGAAAATAGCTGTTTTCGATGTTTTTGATGGCCTTGGCCATGCCCTGGCTGTTTTTGACGGCCAGACCGCCCCGCTTGGTGCCGAGATGAGAATGATAATCGGTTCCGTAGAACAGGTCCATTGTGCAGTCGGTTTTCATGACACATCCGAAAAGTCCGCCCATAAATGCGCTTTCCTTTGTTTGCAGTTTCAGGCCTTTTTATTTTTTACTGCCGCATGCTTACCTGATTGAATCAATGGAGTAAAATGAAAAATTCAGGCTAACTGTTCTTATCGAAATCAGGCCGCCCATGGCAAGAGGTTATGCAAAAAAACCGATCTCTTCTTCTGGTTTGGATTTGAATCCCTGTCATCTCTGCATTATTGTAGGAAACAGAAAAGCCGGCCCCCGGCCCGCAGACACCCAATGTGCCTGCCCGCTGGGGAACTGATGTTTAACGGCGCAGAAAGGAGGCAATGAAAATGGCACTTTATCTGGTTCAGCACGGCAAAAACCTTCCAAAGGAAATTGACGAAAAACAGGGACTTTCCGAACAAGGCATAGACGAGGTGGAAAGAATTGCCGATACTGCGGCTGTCTACGGGGTAAAAATCGACCGGATTCTGCACAGCGAGAAAAAACGCGCCCGGCAGACGGCTGATATTTTTGCCAAAAAGCTAAATGTCGCAGGTGTGGCCGAAGCCGGAGGCTTAAAGGCCCTGGATGACCCCGAGGCCTTTGCCGAAAAGATCCGATCGGATGAAAATCTCATGCTTGTGGGTCATTTGCCGTTTATGGAGCGCATGGCATCTTACCTGACCACGGGGAAAACGGATTACACGGTTTTCAAGTTCCAGAACGGCGGCATCGTGTGTCTGGACAAGTTGCCGGATTCGGATTTGTGGGCGATTGTTTGGGCGCTGATGCCGCATATCGGGTAAAAGGGTAAAAAAAATTGCTTTCGTAATTGAATTTTGGCATATTGATTATTTTAAAAAAATCGCTCAAGTTTGGAAAAAATAATCCAACAGTCCGCTGTCAGCCGATATCCGGGCCGGATGGGTCTGGCGGGAAGGGTGCGGCTGTATGCCGCTCACGCAGATGATTTAGATGACGGGAAAGGCCACGCGAGAATGGATCTGGAGGTGTTACGCAAGAAGCAGCCGGCCGGGGTGGAACTGGATCAGGTATCGGAACGCATTGCCCGGTCCCAGAAGTCAGATGGGGAGATTCCCTGGCATGACGGCGGCAAAACCGATCCCTGGGATCACGTGGAATCGGCCATGGGACTGGCCATCGGCGGGTATCCGGAGCGCGCAAAAAGGGCATATCAATGGCTGGCAGCCCGGCAGCTGGAAGACGGAAGCTGGTATGCGGCTTACCAGGACGGCCGGCCCCTGGACCAGACCCGGGATACAAACGTCACCGCCTATATCGCCGTGGGCGTGTATCACTATTACCTGGCGACCGGCGATGAGGCCTTTGTGGCCGAAATGTGGGAACCGGTGCGCCGGGCAATGGAATTTGCCTTAAGCCTTCAGGCACCCACCGGAGAGATCTACTGGGCCATGAGCCCGGATCTGAAAGTCGATCCCATGGCCCTTCTCACCGGTTCGAGCTCCATTTACATGAGTCTGAAGTGCGCCATTGCCATGGGCCGGCTTCTGGGAAAAGGCTGCAGCAAATGGCTTTCTGCAGCCTTTCGGCTGAAAAAGGCCGTGCAAAACGGCTATCACCTGTTTAATATCGCCAAGTCTCATTATTCCATGGACTGGTTTTACCCGGTACTTTCCGGTGCGGTTACGGGCGGGGCGGCACGCAAACGCTTTGACCAGTATTGGAAAAAATTCGTGGTGGAAGACATGGGCGTGCTCTGTGTTTCCAACCGTCCCTGGGTGACGGTGGCCGAAACCTGCGAGTGCGTGCTTGCCCTGGCGGCTTCCGGAAATGAGCGGATTGCCGGGATCATTTTCAACTGGATGCATGAGCGCCGTTTTGAAGACGGCTCCTACTGGTGCGGATTTACCTATCCCGACATGGTGATCTGGCCGGAGGAAAAAATCACCTGGACCAACGCGGTGGTGCTCATGGCCGCAGACGCCCTTTATCATCTGACCCCGGCCAGTTGTTTGTTTCATCACGGATTCTGGGAGGAGTCCGGCCTTTTTGCCTAACCCTTTAAATCCTGCAGGTTTTTTTGCGAAAAGATCATCGACCCTATTTCCTCAAGCGCGCCTTTACACGGTTTCAGGATGCCTATACCCGTCGTTTTATCCGTCCTCAGCTCGACGCCCTGGGACCGGGGGCCATGTGCGTGCATCCCTGGAATATAAAGATTTTCGGCGCTCCCGTTACCATCGGGCAGCATGTCAACATCCTGACCACTTCGGACAAAAAGGTCCGCCTGACCGTATGGCCGGAAAAGCCGGGCATGGGAAAAATCGCCATGGGCGATTTTTGTCTGGTCTGCCCCGGGGTGCGCATCAGCTCGGCCCATGAAATCGTGATTGCCGATAACTGCATGATGGCGGGCAGCAGCTTTATTACGGATGCGGACTGGCACGGCACCTATGACCGGCTGCACACCATCGGTGAGACCGCGCCGGTTTACATCCGCGACAATGTGTGGCTCGGCGACCGCACAACCGTGTGCAAGGGCGTGACCATCGGGGAAAACAGCATCATCGGGGCAGGCTCGGTGGTGGTGCGTGATGTGCCGCCCAATGTGATTGCCGCGGGCAACCCCGCCCGGGTGGTGCGCGAGCTGGATCCGGAGCGCCGGCTTGTCAAAAGGGCGGCCTGGTTTGCCGATATCGGGCAGCTAAACCGGGATATTGACCGGCTCGACCGGCAGAACCTTTCGGAAAACAGCTTTTTTTATTGGATCAAAACCCTTTTTGCCCCCGGCCGAAACGACTGAATCCCGGGTTATGGCAAAAAGGGTTGAACTGCCTGTCATCTGCTTGATACAATACCCGCCAAAAGATTTTTTATGCAAAAAGAGGATATATGGCTGCAGAAAACGATATTGTGTTGATTTATCATGAAGACCAGCCCGTGGTATTTGCCCGGGTGGAAGATATAGCGCCGGACGTGAAAAAGGACTGGTTTCAGATCAAGCTCATGCTGCTGCAGGTGCCCGTGCAGACCGTGACCTGGATTCTGCGCGACACTTACATTAATGGAGCGGAATTTACCATGGGCGGCAATCGCATGCGCCTGGAAAAGGTCGAGCCCCCGGAGGAGACACAAGAGCAGGCTCCGGAAAAACAAGAGGGGGCCGAAAAGCAGGACCCCGGTACAAGCGGGCAGGGCAGCACCGACGATTCCGGCGGAACGGTGATTTCCCTGAAGGACCGCAAGCCCAAATAATTTTGATGGCCCCATCTGAAATCAGACTTCTAAATAACTTGGTTCAAGGTTCAAAGTTCAATGTTCAAGGTTCAAAAAAATAAAATCAAAGATTTGAATCATCCGGCAAAAAGTTATTTGCAGTGTTCGGTCCTGGGCTGCGATCCGGGGGAAACACTTCCAAAAGGAAGCCCAAGGGCGGGGTCGGTTTGTAAGCGACATTGAGCGTTTTTGCGCAAAAATATCAAACTGTTTGAGGAAAGCAGGGCGGGTTTGTAAATTTTAAGCAAAGGCATTTGATGAATCGGCAAAAACGGTCAGGAGCGAAAAAACTGACCCCGGCCGCAGGGCTTTCTTCCTGACAAACAGCGGATGCGGTAAAAAGCTTTTGGCCATGAAAAATGCGATCGTCCTCTCTGCTTCCCGGCGCACCGATATTCCCGCCTTTTATATGGACTGGTTCATGGAAGGCATCGCCCGGCAATCCTTTGCGGTGAAAAATCCCTACAACCAGGTCGTTTACCCGGTTTCCGCAGGCCCGGCAGACGTGCATACCATTGTGTTCTGGTCCAAGGATTTTTCCCGGTTTTTAGACAGCGGCTGCGGACCGCGGCTGCGCAAGCTCGGCTATCACCTGTTTTTTAACTTTACGCTCAATTCCGGCTCCCCGCTGCTGGAACCCGGCATTGTCCCCGTGGCCGACCGGCTGGAACAGGCCGGTGAGCTTTGCCGGCGCTTCGGGGCACAGACTGTTGTCTGGCGGTTTGATCCTGTATGTTTTTTCCGCACTGCGGCAAACGGGGAAGAGAGCAATCTTGATGATTTTGAAACAATCGCGCGGGCCATGGCCGGATTCGGGGTGCGGCGGTGCGTGACCAGTTTCGTGGATCTGTATGCCAAGGTCAGGCGGCGCAAGCCCCCGGCAGAGGGGTTTGCGTGGATTGATCCGCCCCTTGAGAAAAAGGTCCGGGTGGTGGTGCGCATGCAGCGCCTGCTTGAAAGCCTGGGCATGTCGCTTTATCTTTGCTGTGAGCAGCAGGTACTGGAAGCTTTGCCTCCGGGCACCCGGGTTTTTCCCGGCGCCTGCATTTCCAATGCGTATCTGGTGGAATTGTTCGGCGGCCGGCTTTCGTTTCAAAAGGATGCCGGCCAGCGCCGGGCCAGGGGCTGCGGATGCATGACGTCAAGAGACATCGGCGGTTATGCCGATCAGCCCTGTTTTCACAATTGTTTGTATTGCTATGCCAACCCCGGTACGGGAACATAAATGAACACTGACAACCCTTTATTTGCAATCGGCGATATTGTGATATCTTCCCCCACGGTCATGGCGCCCATGGCCGGTATCACGGATGCGCCTTTCCGGCGCATGATCAGGCAAACCGGGTGCGCTTTGGTGTGCACCGAGATGCTAAGCGCAAACGCCCTGTACCAGAATTCCGGCAAAACCCTGCAGATGATGGATCATACAGCCGATGAAAAGCCCGTCAGCGTCCAGATTTTCGGGGCAAAGCCGCATATGATGGCAAAAGCCGCGTCCATGGTGGAACAGGCCGGGGCCGATATTGTGGACATCAATTTCGGCTGTTCGGTGAAAAAGGTGATGAAAACCGGGGCCGGAGCGGCCCTGATGAAGGATCTCAGTGCAGCCGGGGCCGTGATTGCAGCAGTGCGCCAGGCTGTATCCGTTCCGGTGACCATCAAGATCCGGACCGGGTGGGATGATTCAGGCAAAGACGCCCTGGCACTTTCGCAAATGGCGCAGGACCTGGGCGTGGATGCGGTGTGCGTCCATCCCCGCACCGTGCAGCAGCGGTTTTCCGGCACAGCCGATTGGACCGTGATCGGCAGGGTCAAAGACCGGGTTTCCATTCCCGTGATCGGAAACGGCGATATCCGCCATGCCGCAGATGCCCTGGAAATGATGGGGCAGACCGGCTGCGATGCGGTGATGGTCGGCCGGGCCGCCATGGGCAATCCGTGGATTTTCGAACAGATCCGGGCCCTTCTCCAAGGCCGGCCGGCGCCTGAGCCGGATCTGGAAATGCGCTTTTGCGCCATGAGAAATTACGCAAACCTGATGTGCGGTGTGTACGGTGAGGTCCATGCCTGCCGGCTCATGCGAAGCCGTCTGGGATGGCTGTTAAAGGGCCTGCCCCAGGCCAGCGCGTTTCGGCAGGCCGTAACGCAGGTTTCCGCCTTGGACGAGGTCTGCACGCTTCTGGACAAATATCAGCGGCTGCTTTCCGAAGATTTTCGAAGCACCAGGGCTTCCACGAATTCAATGATAAAATCCGCATAAGCCTGAACCGGGATTTTTCTTCCCGAATATTTCCACCGCTTCAGATACCAGTCCTGGAGCATGGCCTTGGTCACCGCGGCGGTCAGCATGGGGTGGTCAACTTTAAACTCGCCTTTTTCCGCTCCCTTTTCCAAAATTTCCCGGATGATTTCCTCTGTGACCAGATCGCTTTCAATGGCTTTTTTGCGATGGGTTTTTTTAAGGTTTTTGGCCTCCATGTAGGAGAAATAAAACCATGGCTGCAGGACCTCGGTAAGGTATAAATGGGTGCGGATGGCGGTCTGGAGCTGAACCGAGGGCGCATCCCCGGCATTGATGCGTTGGGAAAGAATTTTTAGGGTAATGCGCCGGCCCTGGTTCTGAATCATTTCCAGCAGTTCGTCCTTGCTGGAAAAATAGGAATACAGCGCACCCATGGAAAGCCCTGAAACCCGGCTCAAATCCCGAAGACTCATGGTCTGAAAACCCTTTTCATTGGAAATCTGAAGAGTGGTATGGAAGATGTTGACCAGGTTGCGCACCGCAACAGCCTCTTTTTTGATCTTGATGCGGTGCTGGTTTTCCTTGAAAATATCCCTGCAGATCTCCTCCATGGACAAGAGGGTCATTTTGCGGAAATCGTCGAAGTCTTCCGCTGGCACGGACGTGTTGGGCAGGTGCGGCATGGCTCGGGTGCGGGCCTTTTTGCTTGGGTTTTTGCGCTTTTTTACATCCGCGGGCCGGGCCTGTCAATAAAAAACGAGCGCTCGTTTTATTTTTCAGATAAAGGGCATGGGAAAATCAGTCCGGGTAGCGGACCGTGACAGTGGTGGAAATCCCGCCCCGGGCGGTGAACTGCCCGGTTACGGTCATCTGTCCTGGGGCGAGCACAGCCACCAGATCATCGAGAATCCGGTTGACCGCGTTTTCATAGAAGATCCCGACGTTTCTGTACTGGAGCAGGTAGTATTTCAAAGATTTGAGCTCAATGATATGACCGGAGGGCACATAGGAGATAGTGATGCATCCGAAATCCGGCAGCCCGGTTCTGGGGCAGACCGCCGTGTACTCGGGCTGGTCAATAACGATTTCAATATCGCGCCGGCTGCCGTAGGCATATTCGATGGGTTCAAGCATCCCGGTTTCAATGGTATCCGGCGAAAGCGGCATGTTTTCAGTCTTTTTTTCTGTTTTGTCCATGGGGCATCCGGTGTTTTTGAGGCTGCGCCAAAACCGCAGTTTTGCCGCCATGCTTAATGCATCGGCCCGGCCTTGTCAATTTCATTTTCTTCTGATGCCTGTTTCGCCTTCCAGGACAGCCACTGATCAATTTCCTGCCGGTAGCCGAGAAGATCAATATCTGTGATGTAGCGCCGGCAGATCTGTTCGGCGGCTTCCAGGCTCAGGGGAAGTTTTTTCAGCCGGTTTCCGGCCCCTGTGTGCCGGTAGCTGCCTGGCGGTTTTTCAAGGCCGGTTTTTTCGGAAAGAATCTGCCAGTGCGCATCCATGTTTTCAAAATTGCCCACAAAATCCACCAGGCATTGGCCCTGGTGATAGATCTTAAAGTGCTGGCTTCTGAAATGCCGGTCGGAATCTTGATCCGGAATCCGGGCAATGTGTCTGGCAAAACTTTCAAAATTCATATCATGGCTTACGCCGTAGCGCTGCATGGCATTTTGCTTTCCATGCCGGCCTGCGCGCACCACCTTGTCTAACTAACAGGAATAAAGCCGGGTCACGGGGTTTCGCACAAAGGCGAACAAAAAATAGCGCTGTCTGAGACGGCGGGTTTGTCTGACACTCACGGACTTTCTTATGCAGTTTTCCACCTGCCGTTTTTCCGCCACAGACAGTTTCCTGCCGGCCCGGTCCGGCAGGATGTGCTTTGCCTGGCGGCGGCAGAAAAGGTTGCGAAGAGAGGTGGAGGCCACCTTGTAAATGGGAATGTAGCCCACCCTGAGATCTTCGATGATCAGGACCCGGCGGCGGTTGCGCAGGTTTTGCCACTGGTTTGCCTTGCGGCTTATATATTTGGAAATCATAATGTTATGCCTTTTCGGCGAAACGAAGAAGAGATTGATGTTGTTTAACAGAAGTTGATTTGTATGTAAACCCGGCGGTTGGCTGCCAGGGGCCCCGGTGCAATGAAAAAGGGTTGCAATTGATCCGCAGACTGGATAAAAGAACAGGCCAAAAACCTTTATTTATCCTGATTTATAATTATATTATCTCTTTTACAGTGTTGCGAAAAAAAAATCATTTTCGGCTGCGGCCGTTGATTGAAAGTCTTTTAAAGGAGTTTTTGTTATGCACTATGAAGGCATGGTTATTCGTCCGCCAAGCGAGGCAGACAGCATTCTGCTGCAGGTCACCGTGGGATGCTCCCACAACAAGTGCACCTTTTGCGGCACCTACAAGTCCGAGCGGTTCAAGATCAAGCCGGATGAAACCATCATGGCTGATATCGCCTACGCCGCCAAGCACTTCAAGCGGCAGGACCGGGTGTTTATCTGCGACGGGGATGCTTTAATCGTTCCCCGGAAACGGCTGATCAAGTATTTCCGGGAAATTGAAAAGCAGTTGCCCTGGATTAAACGGGTTGGCCTGTATGCCAATGCCAAGGGCATATCCATGAAAAGTCCGGAAGAACTTGAAGAGCTGCGGGACCATGGTCTGGGCATTGTCTACCTCGGGCTTGAAAGCGGTGATGACCAGACCTTAAAGGCCGTCAACAAGGGCGCGGGTTCAAAGAAGATGATTGAAATGGGCCGCAAGATCAAGGATGCGGGCATCAAGCTGTCTGTGACCGTGCTGCTGGGCCTGGCCGGGCGGGAGCGCTCCCGGGTGCATGCCGAGGAAACCGGACGGGTGCTGTCTGCCATGGATCCGGATTATGTGGGCGCCCTTTCCCTGATGCTGATTCCGGGCACGCCCCTGCACCAGGATTATGAGGCGGGTCGTTTTGAGCTGCCCGGCTCTGCGGAAATGCTGGCGGAACTTCGAACCATGCTGGCTGCCACAGACCTGTCCGGCGGGCTTTTCCATGCCAACCACGCATCCAATTATCTGCCCATCCGGGCCAAACTGCCGGAGGAAAAAGACAAGACCCTGCGCATGATCGATGACGCCCTAGAGGGCAAAGTCGCCCTTCGTCCAGAGTTTTTAAGGGCCCTGTAAACAAAAGGGGCCACAGGCCGGCCCCGGCAAATATTGTTCAAACTGGAACTGACAGCCAAAAGGAGTATCTCATGAAAAAGCCAGATCCGGCCGGAACTTCTGAAGACACCGAGCTGGCCAGCATCAACACCATCCGGGCCCTGTCCATGGATGCCATTGAAAAGGCCGCATCCGGACATCCCGGCGCGCCTTTGGGCATGGCCCCGGCCGCTTACGTGCTGTGGCGGCATTTCATGGCACACAATCCCCAAAATCCCGCCTGGCCGGACCGTGACAGATTTGTCCTGTCTGCGGGCCACGCTTCCATGATGCTTTATGCTGTGCTGCATTTGTGCGGCTATGATGTGAGCATAGATGATTTAAAGAATTTCCGCCAGTACGGAAGCCGGACCCCGGGTCACCCGGAAGCCGGTCACACCCCGGGCGTGGAGATCACCACCGGTCCCCTGGGCCAGGGCATTGCCAGCGCGGTGGGCTTTGCCATGGCCGAAAGCCACATGGCTTCGGTGTTTAACCGGCCGGGCCACGAGATCGTGGATCATTACACCTATGTCCTGTGCGGAGACGGCGATCTCATGGAAGGCATTTCCCAGGAAGCCGCATCCCTTGCCGGTCACCTGGGGCTTTCAAAACTGATCTGCATTTATGACGACAACCAGATCTCCATTGAGGGCAGCACGGATATCACCTTTACCGAGGATGTGAGCCGGCGTTTTTCCGCCTGCGGCTGGCAGGTGCTGGAAGTGGCTGACGGAAACGATGTGGAACAGATCCGCCGGGCCGTGGAAGAAGCACAGGCAGATACCAACCGGCCCTCCATGGTGGTCATGCGCACTCATATCGCATATGGCAGTCCCAACAAGCAGGGCTCTGCAGACGCCCACGGCGCGCCCCTGGGTGAAGAGGAAGTGCGGCTGACCAAGCAGTTTCTGGGATGCCCGGCAGACAGCCTGTTCTGTGTGCCCGATTCGGCCCTTGCCCATATGCGCCAGTGCGTTGAAAACGGTCAGCAGAGCGAATCCGACTGGAACCAGCGGTTTGCTGCATACCAGAAAGCGTTTCCGGAATTGGCAGCGGAATTTCGCCGCCGTATGGCCCATGAGCCCGCACAGGGCTGGGATGTCGATATTCCGGTGTTTTCCCCGGAAGACGGACCTGTGGCAACGCGCAAGGCCTCGGGTGCGGTGCTAAACGCCATTGCCGGAAAGATGCCTGAACTGCTGGGGGGATCCGCGGATCTGGCCCCCTCCAACAAGACCCTTATCAACGGCGAGCGCGATTTCGGCAAGGGGTCATATGACGGCCGCAACATCCGGTTCGGTGTGCGCGAGCATGTCATGGGCGCCATTGTCAACGGCATGTGGCTCCACGGTGGTGTGCGGCCCTTTGGCGGCACCTTTCTGGTGTTTTCCGATTACATGCGGCCGGCCGTGCGCCTGGCCGCTCTTATGAACGTGCCGGTTGTCTACGTGTTTACCCACGACAGCCTGGCCGTGGGCGAAGACGGCCCCACCCACCAGCCGGTGGAGCACCTGGCGGCCCTGCGGGCCATCCCGCGGCTTTTTGTTGTGCGGCCGGCTGATGCCAATGAGACCGCTGAAGCCTGGAAAATGGCGATTTCCGCCGCCGACCACCCCACGGCCCTGATTTTGAGCCGCCAGGGACTGCCCGTGTTTGACAGAAACAGGCTTGCCCCGGCCGAAGGCCTGCAAAACGGCGCCTACGTGATTTCCGATGCCCAGGGCAGCCCGGATATATTGATTCTGGCCAGCGGATCGGAAGTGGCCCTGGCAGTTGAGGCACAGCAGATCCTGGCGGAAAAGGGCAAGCAGGCCCGGGTGGTGAGCATGCCCTGTATGGAGCGCTTTGAGCAGATGCCCGTGGATTACAGAAACCAGGTCCTGCCTCCGGATGTGCCGGTGCGTCTGGCAGTGGAGGCCGGGATCAGCCAGGGTTGGCACAAGTATACCGGCACCCGCGGCGCGGTGATCAGCGTGGATGATTTCGGCGCCTCAGGCAAGGGCGGCCGGGTAATGGCCGAATACGGCTTTACCGCGGGCAACGTGGTGGAAAAAGCCCTGGAACTGCTGGATTGATGAAATATCGGATTATTTTCGGATCCGGTCCTTGAACCGCGCGGCCAGGTCCCATGAAAACGCCGGCAGGCAGGGCATGACCGCGTTGTTGGTCAGCACCGGATCTGCGGTAAGGTCATAACGGGATGCGGCGCAAGCCGCATCCCACATTTTTGTGCCAAAAATGGGGGAATACCAGGCAATGACCGGGGTGATGCCCGCGGCCTTGACCCCGTCAATGGAGGCTTCCACCTCTCCGGGATCCTGGTTCGGCAGGCCGGCCAGCAGGTAGGCGCCCATGTGTTTTTCCGAAAATCCCGCCTCCCTGAGATATGCCGCAGCCCGGAAAAATTCCTCCGCCCCCACCTTGTGATCCATTCCCCTTTTTTCAAAATCGGTTGTCTCCACGCCCAGTCGCAACGTTTGCATGCCTGCGGCATGCATGCGCTTTGCGGTTTTGGCCGTGATGTTTCGCACATGCAGGGCATTGGGCGTGTGCAGGCGCAGATCCAGGCCCGAGGCCGCAAGCATGTCAAAAATGATGTCTGCATGTTTTTCAGCATTGACAAGCAGGGCGTCATCATAGAACACCACGTCCCTGACCCCGCACCATCTGTGCCATGACCGGATTTCAGCAACCACGTCTTCGGGATTGCGCTTTTCCTGGCGCGGGTCAATCAGGCTGCTTGCGCAGTAATCACATGAAAACGGACATCCCCGGGAAGTGCGCACCGGCACAAAGGGCAGGCAGCGCTGCAGGTCCAGGGCGGCCCGGGGCAGGGCATTGATGTCTTCAGGATTTGTCTTTGGCCGGATGCACCAGCCGGTGTAAGCTTCCAGCGCATCAAAAACCGCCTGTTCCCCGTGGCCGCAGATGACCCTGTCCGCACCTGTGGCCCGGGCCGCATGCGCCGGATACAGGGTGGCATACACCCCGCCGAGCACAACAGGCACTTTCGGATAAACCGATCTGACCGCGGCAATGGTTTCGGCCACCCCCGGGTACCAGTAGGCCATCAGGGAAGTGACCAGGACCATGTCCGGCTGCCCGGCGGCCCTGAGATCCGCGCTGATCCATTCGGGATCGGCGCCGTAGCGGCAATAACGCCTGGGCACGTCAGCCAGGATTTCGGGTTGGGCAATGGGGGTTTTGCGGTAAGGACCCCGGCCGCATCTGGCGGCCGGGTCAGTCCGGGGGTGCCGGGGATGGAATCGGTCCAGGCAATCGATGAACGTGACCCGGCATTCGTGATCCCGCAGCAGGCCGGCCAGGTAAAGCAGGCCCAGGGGCCGGGCCCAGAAATCATAGGCCGCAAAATCATGAATCCAGGGATTGATGCAAAGGATGTGGGCAGCGGCGCTCATGGAAGCCAGGGGATTTGGGGCAAATTATTCTTCCGTGTCCAGTTCATCTTCAAAGTAAACCATGGAGGTTTTCTTCAGTTCCCGGTCGGAAAACAAAAGGGTGTAGTCGGTGACCCCGGTCTGCCCGGAAAGCTGTCGGGCCAAATCATGGCAGGTTGCGCGGTCATTGGCATGGATCATGGTATAGAGGTTGTATGGCCATTTTTCATGGGCATTGCGCCGGTAGCAGTGGGACACTTCCGGGTTTTGGGCCATTTTCTCGCCCACTGCATCCACCCGGCTTTCCGCCACCTTCCAGGCCACCATGGCATTGGCCGTAAAACCGGATTTCTGGTGGCGCAGGGTGGCGCCGAAACGCCGGATCAGCCCCCGCTGGTGCAGATTTTCCAAAACCGAGAGAACGGTTTCTTCGTCTGAACCAATGCGCTCGGCGATTTCTTTATAGGGCCGGGCCGATACCGGGATATCGCCCTGGATGGCGGCCACCACTTTTTTTTCCAGATCGTTTAGCATGGGTTTTTACCTAACCGGCTGCAGCCTGGCAAGTCAAGGGTTTTATGATTTTTGGGCTATGGGCTGTGTTTTTGAAAAAGGGTTTTGATGGCGGTTTCTTCGGCCGGGCACACGCCCTTTTCGGTGATAAAGCCCGTGACCAGGCGCGCCGGGGTTACGTCAAAGGCGTAATTGGCCGCCGGGCTGTCTTCGGGCATCAGCAGGTGCTCCCTGGTTTTTTCAACCCCGGGCATGTAGCACACCTCGTCGGGGTCGCGCAGTTCAATGGGGATTTCGCCCACACCGTCGCGGATCTGCCAGTCAAAGGTGGACGAGGGAAGGGCCACGTAAAAGGCAATGCCGTTGTCCCTGGCGGCCAGGGCCTTTAAATAGGTGCCGATCTTGTTGGCCACATCTCCGGTATAGGTGGTGCGATCCGTGCCCACGATCACCAGGTCCACAAGTCCCTTTTGCATCAGGTGTCCCCCGGCATTGTCGGTGATTACCGTGTGGGCCACACCCGCGGCACCCAGTTCCCATGCCGTGAGCCGGGCCCCCTGGTTTAAGGGCCGGGTTTCATCCACCCACACGTGCACGTCAATACCCTGCCTATGGGCTTCGTATATCGGGGCTGTGGCCGTGCCGTGGGCAATGCAGGCCAGCCAGCCGGCATTGCAGTGGGTCAGGATATTGACCGGCTGTCCGGGCTTTTTTGCCGCGATTTCAGCAATCAGCGGCAGGCCGTGTTCTCCGATCAAGCGGGAGTTCTCCGCCTCCTGTTCGGCAATGGCTGCGGCATGGGTGCGGGCGGCTTCTGCGCGGCTGTGCTTGTCTGCAGACATGGCTTTTTCAAGGGTCTGGTCCACGGCCCAGGCCAGGTTGACGGCTGTGGGCCGGGCCCTGCGGATGCGCCCGGCCTGCCGGGCGGCTTCATCCGGGTCTGATGCATTGGCGGCAAAGGCCAGGTAAACCCCGTAGGCTCCGGTTACCCCGATTAAAGGCGCACCCCGGACCATCATTTCGCAGATGGCAAAAATTACGTCATCCACGTCTGCCAGTTCGGATACAACCATCTGCTGCGGCAGTTGTCTCTGGTCAATGATGTAAATTTTTCCGGTATCCGGATCCTCCCAGATGGGACGGGCCGGGTTTTGCTGGAGTTGATTCATTGGTCTGGTTTCAATCTTTTATTAAGAAGTTTTCGTCCGGTCCTTTGCTCCCGGCCTGCCGGAAGAGCGGGTGTCCTGGACTTTTTCCTCCACAAAGTCGCTTCTGGCCTCCCCGTCCAGGGGACGATTGCCGGATTTGCACCACTGGAGCAGCTCGGTGACATCCACGTCCACGATTTCCACCGCATAGCCGGACTGGCGCAGCATCCTGGCCGCGTTTTGCGCTTTTGCCTCCCACTGGGAAAACGTGTGATCCAGGCTTTCGGCATCATCTGCCACCTGTTTGAGGATCTCCCACTGCTGCCGGGAGTACCAGGCCAGACCGATTGCGCCTTCCTTTTTGTGCTTGGGCTTTTTTCTTCGTTTCTTCATGGGGCACAGCATAAAACACCCGGGCAGGGTTTGCAACCCCTGTTGCCCGGGTGCTTCTAAGTAACTTTGTTCAAGGTTCAAGGTTCAAGGTTGATAAGCCTGTAAAAAGTCTTTTTTACAGGCAGTGTTAAGTTTTAAGTGATTAAGTGTTAAGTAAAATCAAAAAGTTATTTTTTTATTGGTTGGCGATTATACCAGTTTTAGGACTTTTTACGACTGCATCAAGGTTCAAGGTTCAAAAAAATAAAATCAAAGCTTTTAACCATGCGGACGCAGGGCTTCCTTCCAATAACAGCAGAGGCGGTAAAAAGCTTTTTACGGAACCGTCAAAGATCACTGCACAATCCGGATATTGTGCCGGCTCCGGCGAAACTGATCCAGATGATGAATCTGGTTTCTCAGGTCCATGCACATCATTTTGAAATAACGGACATCGCCTTTGCGTTCCGGGGCAATGTTTTCATGGTAATAGGCAAACAAGGACCCGGGAGACGAGGCGTTTAACTGCTCCAGCAACCGGCTCAGATCCATGGCAATCCGGTAGTATTCGGAAATTTCCACCGGCCGGGCCAGGACATCTTCGACCAGGCGCTTGATCTGCCGGTACTGCTCGGGGCGGGCGGATACGGCTTTCTCTGTTTTTTCCAGGGCCTGTTTCCGCCGCCGCCGCAGTTCCTCTATGCCGGGCAGTGTTTTGTCGTTCATTTCATTGCCCCTTTTTGTTCAATGCGGGCCCCTACATCATGGCTGTCTCCGGGTGAAACACGTTGACCTCTTTTAGATCATCGTTGAGATAGGTTCTTTCATTGGGTCCGAGAATCCCCAGCGACAGACAGATAATGGTCCAGAGATGGACCACGCCGTAATGGCCGCCGTAATGTTCGCTCAGCTCATGGATCTGGGCATGGCAATTATGGCAGCCGGCAATGCAGTAGTCCGCCTTGGTGGCCTGGATCTGGTCGTCCTTGATCTTTCCGAATTCCAGGCGTTCGTCCTTGTATCCCGACTGGAGAAAGCCGCCCCCGCCCCCGCAGCAGAAGTTGTTGGAATGGTTGGGGGTCATATCAATGACGTTTTCCTCTCCAACGCAGGCTTTGACAACGTAGCGCAGATCATCGGCAATGGCATCACCGTAACTTTTGCGAACGATCTGACAGGGATCCTGTACGGTGAACTTGACCTTCAGGTCCTTGTTCCAGTCTGAATTGACCTTGAGCTTGCCCTCGCGAATCCATTTGGCATAGTATTCGTAGATGTTTTTGACTTCAAACCGGTGCTCGATGTTGAATTTTTGCAGTCCGGCCCGGACTGCGAATGTGACGTGCCCTCATTCGGTATTGAGAAACGTCTTGCACCCCAGTTCATGGGCCTTGTCCGTGGATGTCTGGATGATGTGCTTCCATGCGTCATCATCGGCCAGAAACATGCAGTAGTTCTCCCCGCCCCAGCCCTTTGAGCCGTAGGTCCAGCTGGCACCCACAAGGTGGAGGATCTTCCAGAGGGGGACCATCTCGTCGGGTTCGGTGACCGGTTCCCGGGAGTTCTGGTTTAAGAAGAATTCCGCACCCTGCTTGTCAATGGGCGCTTCCATGTCGCCAAATTCCGGCTGGGCTTCCTTGTACTCCTCGAGCACGTCCTCGACCACAAATTCGAAGTCCTCTCCTGTTGCGCCCATGGCACTGCAGGTATCCACCTTCAGGGCCAGGTCGCAGGAGCCCAGAATTCCCTTGGGCCGCTGGTCCCTTGGCCAGCTTGCCCGCGCATGAAAAACGAGCTGGGGGATGTTGATTTTCATGGGGCATACGTAGATGCACCGCTGACACATGGTGCACATCCATACCCACGGCGTGCTTTTGATCTCCTCGTCCATGCCCAGTGCCGCCATGCGGAGAAACTTTCTGGGATCAAGTCCTTCCAGACCGGTGGCCGGGCATCCTGAAGCGCATGCACCGCAGGTCAGGCACAGATCCAGGTTGCCCTCCTCGGGCAGGATCTGCTTGACCTTGTCCATGAAGATGCTTTTCTTGGCGCCGCCAAGTTTGATGGGTTCGTCTGCCATATCCGCAAAGCCTCCTTTTTGGTCCTTCTTACCAGGGCCTCATAAAATGGTTGCTGAAAAAAAATTTTTTTAACTGGGACTATGCTCAAAATAGGGGACCCTGGTTTCGGATGTCAAGTATTTTTAGCAAAAGCCAATAATTTTGCCGGGGAGATCAACAACCGGTTGATTTTTTGGGCGGAAAAAGGTATGCAGGAAACTTGAAACAAACCGCAGCCGAAAGTGTTTGATCATGAGTGACCAACCCGCAGATGCGTCTGCCTTGATGGCGGAGTTGCATGCCCTTGCAGACCCGGAAGCCGCTGCAGGGCTTCAGCGGTTTTTCAAGACGGCAAGGGGCCAATACGGTGAGCAGGACCGGTTTCTGGGAATCCGGGTGCCTGAACTGCGTAAAATTGCCGGAAAACATCGCACCATTCATATTCACGATGCGGGCCGTCTGTTGCGCACTCCGTATCATGAGGCCCGGATGCTGGCGCTGTTGATTTTGATCCGGCAGTTTGCCAAGGGTTCCCCTGAGGACCGTACCGCCATTTACAATCTTTACATGGCACACACGGAACACATCAACAGCTGGGACCTTGTGGATGCTTCGGCCGGACAGATACCCGGGGCATATCTGCGGGAACGCAGCCGCTGGCCCCTTTATGAACTGGCGGCCTCGGATCTGCTGTGGGAGCGGCGCATATCCATGATTGCCACCTGGCCCTATATCCGGGAAAATGATTTCACCGATACCCTGGCAATCGCCGAAATCCTTGTCAACGACAAAGAGGACCTGATTCAAAAGGCTGTGGGCTGGATGCTGCGGGAAATCGGAAAACGGGACATGGCCGTGGAAGAAACATTTTTAAAATCTCATTACCGGGAAATGCCTCGTACCATGCTGCGGTATGCCATTGAAAAATTTCCGGAGGAAAAGCGGCAAAATTATCTCAAAGGTCTTGTGTGAAGCCGGATGCGATAGAGGTCGGATACCCGGGATTGTTTACTTGAAATACAACGGAGCAGGCATTGCCGCATCTAAGCATTAAAATCAGACTCAACAGTTTCCTCGGCCTGATTCTTTTGGCGGGGTTTTTATTTGTTTGCCTGTCGGGCTATTATACCAGCAAGGCATGCCTGGAAAACAGTGCGGCCCGTGCGTCTTCGGCCAGAATCACCATTGACAGCCCCCGGCAAGCGCCGGCTGGACAAAACACGGATACCACAGTCCGGACCCTGAGATACCGCCTTTACCGGAACCTGTTGATCAGTCTGCTGGTGACGGCTCTGGTGCTTGTGATCAATGCCCTGGTGATCAACCGTTTTCAGGGGCAGCTCGATAAACTGGCAACCGCCGATGACTTGACAGGAATTTCCAACCGCCGGGCCTTTCTCCGCCAGGCCCAGCGTGATGTGGCACAGGCCGGGCGCTACGGCACACCGGTTTCGCTTTTGATTATTGATGTGGACCATTTCAAGGGCGTCAATGATGCACTGGGCCACGAAACCGGGGACCTGGTGTTAAAGACGGTGGCCGATGAGATTCGCAACACCATCCGGGAAGATGATCTGGCCGGGCGTATGGGCGGCGAAGAGTTTGCGGTTATTCTTCCCCGCACGAACCTGGAAGCGGCCTGTGCTGCGGCCGAACGCCTGCGCCGGGCCGTGGCCGGTATCCGGATGCAGAACTTTGGCATGAGCCCGGATTTGACGGTCAGCATCGGGGTTGCGGCCAGGCAGGATGCTTACACGGATTTAAACGAGCTGATGCGCATGGGGGATCTCGCCCTGGATGAAGCCAAAAAGCGCGGTAAGAACCGGGTTTGCACCATGTATGACCGAACTGAAAGCAAATAAAATGAAAAAACAGCCCCTGACTTTCTGGGCCGGAAAAAAAGCATATGAAAAGATCCGTCGCCACGGTCTGTCTGCCGACGATGTGCAGGTCATGGCCGGCGCTGCGGGCGGACCCAAGTGGCTGGTGTTAAACCGGCTGGATCGGGCCATATTCGGCAACTGGCTGGCCGCCCGCAAAGCCCCGCTTTTTCTTTTGGGCGCCTCCATCGGGGCCTGGCGCTTTGCCGCCGGCTGCCAGAAAGATCCCGTGGAGGCCATTGCACGGTTTGAAAAAGCCTACATGCAGCAGGCTTACCCGGACAACCCGCCGCCGGAAATCATTGATGCGGAACTCGAACGCATCCTGGACGAATTGCTGGACCGGGACGGCCCGGAGCAGATTCTGTCCAATCCCGCATTCCGGCTCAGTATCCTGGCGGTGCGGTGCCGGAAGATGACCGGCACGGATCGCAAATCCCGGCTGATACCGGGACTGGGGCTTGCGGCTGCGGTCAATGCCGTATCCCGCAGGGGGCTGGGATTGTTTTTCGAGCGGACCCTGTTTTATGATTCCCGTCAGCGCCCGCCCTTTTACAGCATGAACGGATTTCCCATCCAGCGGGTGGCTCTGGACAAAAACAATCTCAAGGCGGCCCTGATGGCCTCGGGTTCCATTCCCATGCTCATGTCCGGAATAAAAAACATTCCCGGTGCTCCGGCGGGCATGTACCGCGACGGGGGGATTCTGGATTATCATCTCAATATTGATCTTCAGCCGGGGGGTGAAGGAATCGTTTTGTTTCCCCATTATGCCGAAAAACTTGTGCCCGGGTGGCTGGACAAGCAGGTGTTCTGGCGCAGGCCGGATTTTTCCCGCATGGACAATGTGTTGATGGTCGCCCCGTCTGCGGATTTTGTCAGCCGCCTGCCCATGGGAAAGATTGCCGACAGAAGCGATTTTTATACCTTTGCCGGAAAAGATCAACAGCGCATGGACTGCTGGCAGCAGGTGGTTGACCAGGGCCGGCACCTGGCCGAGGATTTCATGGAAACCGTGGAAACCGGCCGTATCGGAAATCGTTTGCGTCCCATTTGGGATTTGTACCGGCGTTAAATTTGATGGCGCCGTAAATCCAAAATCAGACTTCTAACATCAAAAAAGTTGCTGATAGTGCTTGGTTCTATAATTTTCGCATGATGTCGACCCGGTGGCGGTTTGCTCCCTGCTGACCGCTTGCGCGCTCAATGCGACTCGCAAACCACCCCCGGGCCGGCATCATGGCCGACTGTGTGCAAAGTTTTACACCAAGGGAGTCGGAAGGAACACAT
>Ga0182239_1000113_pt1 | contig 28200 bp, 33 predicted proteins | sample hydfrate6_PW_210_FD_132456 | JGI IMG/M metagenome (GOLD analysis project Ga0182239, IMG submission 132456) | Subsurface microbial communities from deep shales in Texas, USA - hydraulic fracturing test 6_PW_210 | ecosystem: Environmental > Aquatic > Deep subsurface > Shale gas/oil reservoir >... | reverse complement strand
TCGCCCCTTGTCAAACCACAGTTTGATACTCGATCAACCCGGCAAAACGTATCATATATTTCACCACAGAGGCCACAGAGAGCACAGAGTTAGAGGTCATTCAGGGAGAACAAATTTGCCCTGAATTACGCCATGGAAAAGCACAATGCATGCCAAAAGGCAATCAAAATCCTTTCCTTTTGCCCCCAACCCCCTCTCACAACGTTCTGGGGCAAAAGGCAAGCACAAATCGACAGTTGATCTTTGAATAGGCTCACGAAAGCTTCCAATCATGAAACCGGAAAACAGAGTTACACTTTGTCACGTTACGAATCCATGGCGGGGAGGCAAGCGAACAAAAGAGGAGGCTCAGCAGCAGGTTTTGCATGTATCAGTTCGGGGATGCAATGAGCGAGACCCTCAAGCGAGAGGAAATCAGAAAAAGATCATCGCCCCAAGCTTGGGCCTGGGGGCAATGATCAGGTATCGTGCTTGGATGGGAATGTTAGACTGGACCTGCCGTTGGTTCGATATACGCAGGACAACTTGCGCTCAGGAAACTCTTCAATGACCAGATCGTCTATATGGACCTTCAATTCGTTGAGTTTGTTCAGGACAAAAAATGCGATCTGTTCCGGAATGGCCCTCTTTTCCTGAAACTAAAGTGAAGATCACGGCCCTGCCAAGGTGGCAGCTGCTAAGGGCTGAGTGTGGGCGAACGCCGCAGAGACAAGCGCAGACATTCATCCCGGAACAGGCAGTTCAATTGATCGCAATATCCTGCCCCGGCCCGGGCGAAACAGTCAAAATTTCCTTCTGCCCTCTGAATGGCCCGGATGGCCTCTACCTTGGTCATGCCCACCTTAAAGCGCAGGCCCTTTGTTCTACCCAAGACTCGAACTTCTTGCATTTTCACTTCAGTGGCTCCCTGTCAAGACGTTCTCCAATGCAAGCTGACTTTTCCCACAACCAGATAGAGAGTATGCTTATTCCTAGCCAGAAACAAGTTGGAAATTGATCTTTCCCCCAAATACTTATGCATGTATCCCCCATCACCAGATTGTGCTGTCCTTTGTGCGCGCACGGATCGGTCTTTCTCTTCCACCGTGACCGTCAACGCAGCTATTATCGATGTCTAAAATGTGAACTGGTCTTTGTTCCCCCGGAAGAACATCTCAGCACACCCCAGGAAAAAGCCCGCTATGATCAACATTCAAACAAGACCAACGATCCCGGATATAGGCATTTTTTATCCAGGATCTTCAAGCCGCTGCAAAAACATATTCCTCCACCTGCCGCAGGCCTGGACTTTGGCTGCGGCCCGGGCCCTGCCCTGGCTGCCATGTGCCAAGAGGCAGGGTACGACATGGATACCTATGACCCTTTCTACGCCCAAAACCCTATAATCTGGGGTTGTAGTTATGATTTTATAACCTGTACTGAGGTGGTGGAACACATGCGCCGACCAGGCAGGACCATACTGCAGATCTGGGATATTCTTCGACCCGGCGGATGGCTGGGTATAATGACCAAACGCATCATCTCCCGGGAGGCCTTCGTCAATTGGCATTACATCAGAGACCAAACCCACATAAGTTTCTTTTCCCAGGCTACTTTTTTCTGGCTGGCAAACAGCTTGCAGGCTGGCATCCTGTTTGACGGAAACGATGTCATATTCCTGCACAAACCTGCCTGAAAGTTTAGGGCCTTACTTGACTTCTCTGCATCCTCCAGGCAGAAACTGGAAACATTAGAACCTACAAGGTGCCAGGAAACTGTCATGCTGAGCCATATTTCAGGAGCCATTCTCTGCGGGGGGCTCAATACCCGCATGAACGGCCAGGCCAAATGCAATATCCGCCTTGGACGGCGGACTTTTTTGCAGCGCCTGGCCAAAACCCTGGGATCAGTGTGCGCCGAGGTATCGATCATAGCCCGGCATGTCGAAGACCATTATTCCCTCTCTTTGCCGGTGCACTCTGACATCTTTTCCCTGCGCTGTTCTCTGACCGGACTGCACACAGCCTTAAGCTACAGTCTGCACCATCACGTCTTCATCACCGCCTGTGATACCCCACTGCTTGTTCCAGGCCTGATCAGGCTGCTGATGGACAAAGCCTCTCCGGGAGATGACGTTGTCGTCCCTGTCCTCAACGGCTATTTCGAGCCATTGTGCGCCCTGTATTCACGCAACTGCCTGCCGGTAGCCACGAAACTCCTGCAGAATGGACAGCCCAAAATCTCAGCCATATATTCTCAGGTTCGGGTGTGCACGGTCCCGGAAGATGAGATCCGAACTGTTGACCCCAATTTGGACTCTTTCATAAACGTGAATACCCCAGAGGATTTGGGTGGGATGCTTCAGAAAACAGCAAACAGGGAAACAAACCATAAGCCCTAAAAAGAGACAGCACTTACTCCCCACAGGCATATATTTGGCGCAGTATCTCCCGTCCTCCCCGGTCCAGAACACGGCGGGCCAAAGATCGGCCAAGTTCTTCCGCCGCCTGACAGTCAGCCTGGCCATGTTCCAAAATCACCTGCTCTCCTCGAACATCCAAGACAATGCCATGCAAGCTGAGGCGTCCTTCCGTGACCTCGGCCATTCCCCCGATAGGCACCTGGCACCCGCCTTCCAGTTCATGGAGAAAGCTCCGCTCAGCAGTCACCGTGATTCTGGTTTGGGCATGGTCCAAAGGAGCCAAAAGGCTATGCAGCTCTGTATTCTCCACTGGATATTCAATCCCCAAAGCCCCTTGTCCCAAGGCCGGATAAAAGTCCGGCGGAATCAGGCCGGTGGCATAAGGAACCTGCAGACCGAGGCGTTTGAGCCCAACCAAGGCCACGACGATAGCGTCGAAATGATCCTGCTCCAGTTTTCTCAGGCGGGTATCGAGATTTCCGCGCAAGGTTTTGATGGTCAAGTCTGGACGCAGAGCCAAGAGTTGGGCCTGCCTGCGCAGGCTGCTGGTCCCGATGACAGCCCCCTCAGGCAGAGACCAAAGATCTGGATAGCGCATACTCAGCAGCACATCGGCAACATCGTCCCGCTCCGGCATAATGCCCAGGGTCAGCCCGGAGACTAATTCAGAGGGAACATCCTTCATGCTGTGCACAGCCAAGTCAGCTTCTCCAGCCAAAATGGTCTCTTCGATCTCTTTGACGAAAAGTCCTTTTCCCCCAATTTTGGCCAAAGGAACATCCAGGATTTTGTCCCCGGATGTCTTGATCACTTTCAAATCAACATCGATATGGGCATGGGCCTGACGAATCAACCCGGCTACATGCTCAGCCTGCCACAAGGCCAGTTTGCTGCCCCTGGTGGCTATTGTCAGCGAGGTTATCATGACCATCTGCTTTGGTTTAAAACTTGAACAGCTCATGGCATCGTCCGCTTCCTGCGCAGGACATTGCCGTGATACCAGTGGTTTTTAAAGAGACAGGCTGCCCAGCCGTTGCAATTCTGATACGACATACCCTATCCGCAGGTTGCACAGCTCCCCCCGCTACATCCTGCACACGAACCAGAAGAGGCAGGAGCTGCTGATCCGAGGGCCTCTCCGCCTCCCAACTTACTGCGGCAACTGGACATAAGTTTTTGGGTTTGCTCCGAGCCGCACTGAGGACAAGGTACCTCGGCGTCCCGACCGAAGATGATTTCCTCGAACTGATGTCCGCATTGTCTGCATGTATACTCGTATATAGGCATTCTACGCTCCTTCTTTCAGAAAGTGCCGGTTTAAAAGTTCCAGGTTCACAGTTCACAGTTACCTGTTTACAGATAGGGTTGCAGCTGATCTGCGGCTTCAAACAAAAAATAGTCAACCAGGCGGCAGAGCAAATGCCCAATGGCAATATGAACTTCCTGGATATGGGCCGTACGCTGTGCAGGCACACAGAGGATATGATCGCAATGGGCCTGAACAGAGCCGCCGTCCTTGCCCAGCAACCCGACAGTCGTCAAGCCAATGCCTTTTGCTACCTGCAGGGCCTGGACCACATTCGGGCTGTTTCCAGAAGTAGACAATCCGACACATATATCTCCCTCCCGGCCCAAGGCTTTGACTTGCTTACCGAATATTGTATCAAAGCCAAAGTCATTGCCAACAGCTGTGAGCACGGACGTGTCCGTTGTCAAGGCCAATGCCGGCAATGGGGGTCGCTCCATTTCAAATCTGGAAACAAATTCCGCGGCCAAATGCTGGGCATCGGCTGCGCTGCCACCGTTGCCGCAAAAAAGAAGTTTCCCCCCCCGGACCAAAACCACTGCCATCAGCTGCGCAACTTCTATAACTTCTTGGCTGTGAACTTGAAAAAAATTTGAGCGCGCAACCGCAGCTTGTTGCTCATACTCTTGAAGTAAAGATATGGCCTCCTGCCCCTGGGTCATTGGATCTCCGACTTGGCCTTTCCTGGTTTGTGTGCTAGCGTGTCAACTCATTTGCGCAGCGTAAAGGATCCGAGTCCGATACGTATCATTTTTCAATATGGAAATCACAGATCAAACTTGGAAAACACCATCAAACCGTTTTCGGTTTATTGTCCTTATTGGCATGCCCGGCGCAGGCAAGAGCACCTTGGCCTCAGCGTTGGCCCACAGGCTGGGATGGGCCTGCCTGGACACAGACCGGCTTATGGAAGCATGGTACGGATTACCCCTTGAAGCCCTGCGTACGGCATTAGGACGTGAACAATTCCTGCAGGCTGAGGAACGTACTTTATTGCGCCTGGATGTCACCCGCTGTATTGTTGCCACCGGTGGAAGTGCTGTATACTGCGCCAAAGCGATGCAGGCGCTCAAACGTAACGGAGTCGTCGTCTATTTGCAAGCAGACTATCCGACCATTTCCTGCCGGGTCAGCCAAAATCCCGAACGAGGCTTGGTCATGAATCCCGGCCAAACCCTGCATGATTTATACCTTGAACGAAAAAGATTGTATGAAACGTATGCAGACCTGATCGTGGACACTGCCTCCGCATCTGTCCCGGAATGCATCAAAACCCTGGAACACTGCCTTTATGTCCACTGGTCGAAAGAGTAATCCATCTGGTCGAATTTTTAAGCGATTAGCTGATGTGTACTCTCGAATGGAAGCTGAATACGACGACCTGGCTTCCCGGATCGGCCTGAGCTGTGCTCAATGTACAGACAACTGCTGTGTCAGCTATTTTCAGCACCACACCTATATTGAGTGGGCCTATCTGTGGCAAGGACTCAACACATTAGATCCGGCTCAGACAGATGGTGTCCTCAAGCGGGCCGAAAAAAACGTGGGACAAAGCGCTGAGATCCTTCGTCAGGGAGGACGGCCCAGACTGATGTGCCCCTTGAATGAGGAAGGCCTATGCATCCTGTATCCGTACCGGCTGATGATATGCCGTCTGCATGGCGTGCCCAACCACGTTCGCATGCCCAACGGTCAGGTCAAGCACTTTCCAGGATGCCATGTCTGCCAAGAGTTGACCGCGCACATGCCTCGGGTACCGGTGCTGGACCGAACCCCGCTGTACATTGAACTGGCTCAGCTGGAACGGGACTTTTTGGGCTCACAACGCGGCAAATCGCCCAAAGTGGATATGACCCTGTCCGAAATGTTGGTCCAGGGCCCGCCTCCGGTAGCCCATTCACTGCAGCAGGATGCAAAATGACCCGGCAAATATGCCCGGCATGACTTGGTGCCCTCCCGGGGCCAGATTGTCTTGCCCAGGAAAAAGGATGCCCTATGTATAGTATACATACACGTCACTTTTTTCGCCGGCCGGCTGGAAAAATGGTGACCTCTGCTGTTTTTACCGCGGTTGTGGCCTTCGGCCTTCTGGGCCTCATATCCTGTGCCAGCCAGACGGTCCGGCATCTAAAACAGCATCCCTGGTCCCTGGACAAGCCCCAGAGCATGCGCACCAATTACCTGCGCTTTGATTTTATCTGCACCCAAAATCCCAAAGGACTTGAGGTGCAAGGCAAAGCGCTTCCACTTTCGGACGGCTCCATTCCAAAGTGGGCCACCTGGGCCAGAGATCTTTGGTTGGGAGCCTACCTCAGCGACCGTTCCGGCCAAGTATTGGCTCAGGAAATCAAGGTCCTTCCAGCCCAGGAGTTGAGCCAGTCTCACCCCATTGAGTTTTCCTTTGCCCTTAAACCCCATAGCATGGGTAAGCCTGGCCCGGTTTTTATCAGTTTCGGCTATCGTCTGGTCCTGGCTCCCGGACCACAACAAGTCCTAGAAAAAACCGGCAAAAATCATGATACGTCGCCGGTATTTTTTGCCAGCGAGTCAGCCCTGACACGATTCTAGCCACCCTTTCCGACCAGGCCAAGCAATTTTTCATGCTCTGATTGCAAAATCAGCTTGACCCATTTCATCACCAATAGGGATTCTATTTGTATCGAAAAACGATTCTTCCCCGGGTCAGATCATAGGGAGACAGCTCAACCTTGACCTTGTCTCCAGGCAAAATGCGTATGTAGTGCTTGCGCATCTTTCCGGAAATATGGCCTAAGATCTCGTGTCCGTTCTCCAACTCTACACGAAACATCGCATTGGGCAGGGCCTCAGTAACCACACCCATGACTTCAATAGATTCTTCCTTAGCCATACACACCCTTTTAGTTACATATTCGATCTTTTCTGCTCAAACTTCTATTATCGTATCCTATGACAGATCGATCCATTCTACTTCCGGCTGCCGGCCTGGACGCAGCTCCACACAGGCAAATCCCGGCGGACTGCCTTTGGGCAAGGCAAAACTGCCGGGATTGAGCACTGGAAACGCATATTCATCCGGCTCAAACAACCGCTTATGCGTATGCCCATAACAGGCCAGGTCCAGGTTCTGGTCGCTGAAGCCGGCCACAACCTTCTCCGCCAGCGGCCCGGAGCCCAGGCCAAAACCGTGGATCATCCCCACATGAAACTCCCCCAACCGAACAGTCGTTTTCCTTGGCAGGGAATCTGCCCATTGACCACTGTCCATATTCCCGGCCACAGCGTAAAACCGGGAATGCGCGTTGAGGAACGAAAAGACCTGCTCCCCGGTTATATCGCCGCAGTGAAGGACTGCGTCCAAATCCTGCATTATTTGCTCATAGGCATGTATCAATGCCTGACTGGGTTTCATCATATGCGTATCCGACAAGACAGCAATGCGCACGGTCCTCTTCTCCTCAGCAATCTTCTCTGTTCTTTGTGGCAATGGACGGAAGTACTCAGATACAAAAATCACTTGATCACTTTGAATGAACGACAAAGGTACACCCGACAATCACCCTTTTCTCTGTATCTCTTTTGGGGGCGTTAGGTGCACAATGCACACAGCCGGCATCTTTGGTCCCGGTTCAAGACCGAGAAAGAACCATAGAAACAAAAGGTGCACCAGGACAGAAAGAAGGCCCGCCCATGGCCAAAGGAGCCTTATGTGCAGGGCTTCATTGCCCCTCTTGGATTCGGCTCTGTCCATTCTTTCGGGACCACCAGGAACTGTCCGCAGCCCTAAACCACCAATCCGTATGGTCCGTCTCCATGATGACTCGGGCCAAATCCCGGCCCAAATCGCTGCGCAGCCTTTGTACGGCATGGGCCGTCCACTTCGGGGCATAGGCGTTGCCCAGGTCCTGTTCCTGCTTCAGGCTCAGGATAAGGTCCAGTTGGTCCGCATCCTGGGCCAAAATCGCCTCCAGAGTACCTGCAGTCTCCAGTTCGGCCTGAACTTCCAGGACATCTTCTCCCATCCCGGTTCCAGCCCAGGCATCTGCCAGGGCCTGTTCATCCCTGGAGGTATTGTACATTTTGTTCACATAATTAAAATCCCCGGTCCGGGCCTCGTGCAAGTCGTGAAACAGACACATCAAAACCACCCTGGCCCAATCCGCCCCAGCCAAACGGGCCAGGACAAAACCGATGACCGTAGTCCGAAAACTGTGTTCAGCCACACTTTCCCGGCCTGAACCCAGGAATTGATACCCGGTGCGGGGCGTATGCCGAAGCATGCCCACCTCAAACAAAAAGTCGCTCAATGCCTTCCATCTCTCCGCTGTCAGCTGATCTTTCATCCCCGCTGAAGCACCCACGGGGCCTGATTGCTCATTGATCATGCACTCTCCATATCTCGTGTTCACGACCGGTACTCTGCATTGATCCGAACATAATCCAGACTCAGATCCGAGGTCAAAAAGTCGTATTCCCCCGGTCCATCTCCTATGGAAACATGAACCGGGATCTCCTGCCTGGCCAGGTACGGTGCCAACAGGCTGTCGATATCCGCCATGACTGGTGTCCCGCCTTGAAAGACCTCCCGCCCGGCGATGCGCACCCGGACCTGGCCGGGTTCAAACACAGCACCGCACCGACCCAAAGCAGCCACAATCCTGCCCCAATTCGGATCCCGGCCGAACATGGCCGTCTTGACCAAAGGCGAATGGCCAATAGTCCGGGCTGCAAGCTCAGCCTGAGCCCTGTCTTTGGCTCCGTCCACCCGAATCCGGACCACCTTGGTTCCGCCCTCTGCATCCTGAACGATCAAATAGGCCAATTCCTGACACAGACCGGTCAGTTCCCTGCCTAAGTGGGCAAGATCCTCCTTCTGGGGGCGCACGCCGCCCCCCCCATTGGTCAGGCCCAGGACACAATCGTTGGTACTCGTATCTCCGTCCACACTGATCCGATTAAAACTCTGCTCAGCTGCCTGTCCAAGCATGTCCTGCCATATATCCGGCTGTATGTCAGCATCGCAGCAGACAAAACCCAACATAGTGGCCATCTGTGGGCAAATCATGCCAGAACCCTTGGCCATTCCGAGCAAAGTGACCGTTCCTTCTTTGAACCCGATTGTCCGCCACAAAATCTTGGGAAAGGTATCTGTTGTCAGCATGGCCTGCGCAACAATCAGGGGGTCATCCTTTGCCCCCTGATCAATAAGCCCGGCCATCCCCCTCTCCCATGCAGAAAGGTCCATCCTCTGACCGATGACACCAGTCGAGGCCGGCAGGACTTCTTCAGGCCGTAGGCCGAAGGCCTGGGCCGCAAGCTCACAAGTGGTCCGGCAGATTCGAAGTCCGTCCTCGCCGGTGCAGGCATTGGCCTGTCCGGCGTTGACCAGGATGGCCCTGGCCCATGGGCTGGTTTGCATGTGCTCCCTGCTGACCTGGACCGGTGCGGCCTGAAAACGGTTGGTGGTGAATACTCCGCCCGAAGCGGCCGGAACAGATGAAAGAATCAGGCCCAAATCCTTGCGGCCGGTATACCGGAATCCGGCCTTTGCGGCCAGAAAAGAAAACCCATTGGGTATCTTGATCACTGCACACTCCTGAAGTCGCTATCCACAGGCCTTGTATTTGCTATTTCCCACAGCACTTTTTATACTTCTTCCCGCTCCCGCAGGGGCATGGATCGTTGCGGCCCACCTTGGGTTTCTCCCGCTTAAATGGTTCCGGGTTGGTACTGGCTGCGGTCTCGTCTCCCCCGGAAAACTGAAGATCTGCAGAATCTCCTTTGTGCTCAAGTTCCTGCTCAGGGGCTTCCTGCAATCGCACCCGGCACAGGGCCCGCATGGTGTTTTCCTTGATCAGGTACAAGAGTTCCTGGAAGAGCTCAAAGCCCTCCTTCTTGTATTCCTGTTTGGGATTTTTCTGCCCGTAGCCGCGCAATCCGATCCCTTCCTTGAGGTAATCCATGTTCAACAGGTGCTCTTTCCAGAACCGGTCCAGGCTTTCCAAGAGGAAATAGCGCAGGATCTCCTGATAATGCTCACCGGCATTGGCCTTGAGATTGGCCAGGATTTCCTCCACCTTGGCCTTGGCCTCCTCCTGGGAGGGCAAATGCTCCTGGAGAGAGAGTACCCGCTGGAGAGCAAAAACTTCGTCCAAGCGGGCTGTGACCCTTTGCACAGTTTCCTCGTCCAAACCGTCCTTGCCGCTCTCCTCCACCGGAGCCATGATGTCCTCCAGCAGGTCATCCACAAACCCATGAATCATCGGTTCCAGATCGCTGAGGGTCATGATCTCTCTACGCCGGGTATAGATGACCTCCCGCTGCTGGTTCATGACATCGTCGAATTCCAGAAGCTGTTTTCGGATGCTGAAATTGTGCTCTTCCACCCGGTGCTGGGCGTTTTCAATGGCCCTGGATATCAGGGTGTTTTCAATGGCCTGGCCTTCTTCCACGCCCACCTTGTTCATCAATCCCGATATCCGATCAGAGCCGAACAAACGTAAAAGGTCATCATCCAGGGCCAGATAAAAACGGGAGCTCCCCGGATCCCCCTGACGGCCGGAGCGCCCGCGAAGCTGGTTGTCTATCCGTCGGCTCTCATGCCGCTCCGTGCCCAGAATATGCAAGCCGCCACGTTCGCGCACCCCTTGGCCCAAAACGATATCAGTGCCCCGGCCGGCCATATTGGTGGCAATGGTGACCCGGCCCTGCTCCCCGGCCTGGGCAATGATCTCTGCTTCTTTTTCGTGATGCTTGGCATTGAGGACGTCGTGGGGGATACGCAACTTTTTCAGGTTGTCGGCGATATATTCCGATTTGTCGATGGATGTGGTCCCGACCAAAACCGGCTGGCCTCTGGTATACAGATCCCGGATTTCCTCTACAATGGCCGTATACTTTTCCTTCTGGGTCCGGTAGACCACATCCGGGAAGTCTTTACGGATCATGGGCTTATGCGTTGGGATGACATTGACGTCCAGGTTGTAGATCTCTTTGAACTCTACCGCCTCAGTATCGGCGGTCCCGGTCATTCCGGCCAGTTTGTCGTACATGCGGAAAAAATTCTGGAAAGTAATGCTGGCCAGGGTCTGATTTTCGGCTTCCACCCGGACCCGCTCCTTGGCCTCCAGGGCCTGATGCAGACCGTCGCTATACCTGCGGCCGGGCATAATCCGCCCAGTAAACTCGTCTACAATGATCACCTGCCCATCCCGGACGATATAGTCCACATCACGTTTGAACAACTCATGGGCCTTTAAGGCCTGCAGGACATGGTGCTGATAGGTGATATTCTTTGGATCGAACAGATTGTCCACCTTGAGGATCTCCTCACATCGCACCACGCCCTCATCGGTCAAGGTAACGCTTTTGGCCTTTTCATCCACGGTGTAGTCCCGGTCGCGCTTCAAGCGGGGTATGATGACGTTTACCTGTTTGTACAGGGCGGTTGAGCCGTCGGCAGGACCGGAAATGATCAGCGGTGTTCTGGCTTCATCAATGAGCACTGAGTCCACTTCGTCTACAATCGCGTAATGCAGGTCCCTCTGCACCAGCTGATGGGGATAGAACTTCATATTGTCCCGCAAGTAATCGAAGCCGAACTCGTTGTTTGTGCCGTAGACTATATCCGAGGCATAGGCCTGCTTGCGTTGTTCATCCGACATCCCGTGTTCGATGGTCCCTACCTCAAGACCCAAAAAGGAATAAATCTTTCCCATCCACTCTGCGTCCCGCCTGGCCAGATAATCGTTGACCGTAATCAGGTGTACGCCTTTACCGGCCAGGGCATTGAGGACCATGGGCATGGTAGCCGCCAGGGTCTTTCCCTCCCCGGTCTTCATCTCCGCGATTCTGCCCTGGTGCAGAACCACCCCGCCCAGAAGCTGAACGTCAAAAGGACGCATGTCTACTGTCCGTTTGGCCGCTTCCCGAACCAGGGCAAATACCTGGGGCAACATGTCCTCCAGACTCCGGCCCTGTTCAATTTCCCGACGATACCCAGCAATCCGGGATGGAAACTCCTGATTCTCCAGCTTCTGGACATCCGGCTCCAAGCTGTTGATCTCCTCGATGAGAGGACTTATGGTTTTTAAAAAGCGCTCATTCTTGGAGCCAAAAATCCTTTTGGCTATAAATCGAAACATATATACTCCTCACAGCCGGGACTGGCCAGGCGCATGCCTTATACTTCCAGTTTTTCCAACTAGATAGCATGCGGACATACAAAACGTCTTTGTGGTTCGGCTCAGCCTTTTTTTTTGGCCTCAGCCATTTCCCTGGCCATATCCCGCTTTACAGCCCGCTGCTTCAGCTCTTCGCGCTGGTCATGAATTTTTTTCCCTCTGGCCAGGGCTATCTCCACCTTGACCAATGATTTTCGCAAATACATGACCATGGGAATAACGGTCAGTCCCTTTTGTTCCACCTTGCCCCGCAAAAGATCGATCTCCCGTTTATGGAGCAGAAGTTTTCGGTCTCTGTCCGGTTCATGTCCGGCATATCCCGCATTTTCATAGGCTGCGATGTGCATTCCGATCAAATGGGCCTCCCCCCGGACAAAAGCTACATAGCTGTCCTTAAAGCTGACCCGCCCGGCTCGAATGGATTTCATTTCCGATCCGGTGAGAACGATTCCGGTCTCATAACGATCCAAAAGATCGTACAACCGGCGGGCATTTTTGTTTTGAGCCACGATCTTTACAGCAGACTCTCTGACTCTGGTGTTTTTCGATGACATGCCAGTATTCTTGTCCTTGTTCTTGTCCGTGATTTCTGCCTGCAAAAATATGCTCTCACCCGTATAAAATACGATCCAAATGGCGAATGATCATTCGCCCCTACTTTTCTGACTCGCCGGATTCGTCCTTGATCAACCCGGTAAACCTTTGGATCAGGTATACGAGATCACTCTTCTTCCTCTTCAAGGATAGAGGAATAGAACTGCAGTTCATCAGGGAAACGCTGAAATATTGTCTCCCGGACCAATTTATTGCTCTCGGAGACTGAATCCAAGCGCAGGACCTGAGTCAAGAGTTCTGAACACTCTTCCATGCTCAGTTTGCGCAATATCCGTTTGATCCAGGGAATGGACTGGGGGTTGAGACTTAAACTGTCCACATGCATACCGATGAGTATGGGCAAACAATAGGGATCGGAAGCCATCTCTCCGCACATGCTGACTTCAATCCCGGCCTTATGCCCTGCATCCACGACCTGCTTGATGCTCCTAAGCAGGGCCGGGTGCAGGGGCTGATACAAATGGGAGACATATTTATTGGTCCGATCGATACCCAGGGAGTACTGGATCAAATCATTGGTGCCAATACTGAAAAAATCGACATACTGGGCCAGGATATCGGAGATTATGACAGCCGAGGGCAACTCAACCATGATGCCTACCGGAATTTCGGAATGAAAAGCCAGGCCTTCGGCTGTGAGTTCATGTTTGACCTGATCCAACACATGTAACACTTCCCGCAATTCCCCCAACCCGGAAATCATCGGAAACATCAAGGCAATATTCCCGGCCTGCCCGGCCCGAAGAATGGCCCGAAGCTGGGTCTTGAAAATATCCAGATACCGGAGGCAAAAACGCACTGCCCGCAGCCCGAGAACCGGGTTAGCCTCTTCTAAATGTTCAAACCCGTGACCAAGCTTATCTCCACCTGCGTCCAGGGTGCGGACAACCACTCGACGAGGGTAGAGGATGGAGGCCAAGTCTTTGTATTCCTCCACCAGCTCCTGTTCGCTGGGCAGTTCAGTACGATAGATATAGCTGTATTCAGTACGGTACAGGCCCACTCCGTCCCCGGCATAGTCCAGGACCCTGCTCACTTCCTCAAAAAGCTCAATATTTGCATGCAGTTGAACACGATGGCCGTCTCTGGTCTCTGCCGGAAGATCCAGCTTGCGCATGACTTCTTTCTGATAGGCCTCAAAACTGTACTTAAGATCCGTATAATGGGTGAGCTCGTTTTCGTCCGGGTCAATGACGATCTGTCCCTGAAACCCATCTACAATAATGAACTGATTGTCGGATACGGAAGACTCCAGCTCCTCCACTCCGACAACAGCAGGGATCTCCAGTGTCTTGGCCAGGATAGCCACATGAGAGGTCCGGCCTCCCTGGGCGGTTGCAAAGGCCATGATCTTGCTCACGTCCAGTTCCACCGTATCCGCCGGGGTCAGGTCGTGGGCAATGAGAATCACTCTGGAGGTTATGGGTTTGATGCTGTCGTTGTTCCCCAAAAGCTGATTCATCACCCGCCGGGTCAAGAGCCGCAGCTCCTGCACCCGGGCCCGGAAATATTCATCCTCAATCCCCTGAAAGGAGTTTTCAATATCGGCTACCCCTTTTTCCAGGGCCCATTCAGCATTTAAATGCATATCCCGGATATAACGCTCTGTGGCCTGACGCAGTTTGGGATCTTTCAGGACCATAATATGGGTATCCAGGATGGCCGCATGATCGCTCTGTTCTTTTGGAATCTGGACCCGGATCTGTTTCAGGCTTTTCAGGGCCTGGTCAAAGGCCTGATTCAGCCTGGCCACCTCCCCTTCCACCAGCTCCTGGGAAATACTCTGCATTGGTGCCAGGCAATAATGTCCCTGGCTCAACAAGTAGGCACGGCCGATGGAAATGCCTACTGAGACCGGGACGCCGTGCAGGGTCTTTGCCGCCATGGTCAACTCTCCCCAAAACCATCCAGGAAAAAACGCTCCAGATGATCTATGGCCTTTTCTGCATCCTGGCCGTCAGCGTGAAGGGTAATGCTCTTTCCTCTCCCCGCGGCCAGACTGAGGATATCAAGAACACTCTTGGCATCTGCTTCCATATCACCAATTTTGAGCTTGATCTGGGCTGAAAATTTAGCTGCTTCCCTGGCTATTTGTGCTGCCGGCCGTGCATGCAGTCCCAGTTCATTACGGATAAAGACTTGTTTGCTGACTGAGTCGTTCATATTCATACAAGATCTAACGACGAACACCTACGTTTTCACATATCATCCCAGCGCCTTTGAACTCTGCCACAACAACCAGCCCACAAGAAGACCGACCACAATCGCCTCCCGAGGAACGAACCCACGGACGACCAGCCAAGCAGCCCCTCCGAGAAGCCCGAAGGTTCCGGCAAACCACAGAGGGTGTAGCGAGAAAGGGTAGATGATCCCAAACACAACCAAAACGCCAAGGGCATTGACCATCTTGATCCAATAGCCCCAATACATGAGATTCATTTGTCGCAATTGTTGAAAAAAGGCCAATCCCTTGCTGAACCCCAGCCAGAACGTGATTGCTTTTAAAACCTGCAGGCTGAGAAAGCTCACGGCCAGCCAGAGCACAGCTGCGCTATACCATCCGCAGAGCAGGAGTATGGTCATTGCCAAAGACCAGAAAACAAGAAGCGAGCCTCCGAAAAAAGAATCCCCCAGGGCTGACATGGTATAAGTAGCCGTGCTTTGAAAGGAATCCTGGGCCGTGGAGGGCAGCACTCCCAGGGCAATATTTCGTTCCAGAAATAAAAAGGCCCCAACCAGCAAGGGCGTAAAGTAGGGATGGGTATTGTATAAACGGACATAGCGGGCCCGGGCAGCCTGCAAGGCTTCACCTGATCCGTGGATCGCCCGCAACCCCGGATCCATAGCAAAAGCCAAACCGATATTCTGCAGTCCCCGGGTATTAAAGTTGGCCCCCACCAAATAGGTGCGCCAAAAGCAATTCAGTAAATCCCGGCAGGTAAGCTTCACGAACCCTCCGTCCCAGCATCTTTCCCTTGGACTTTCCGTAGATACAGTTCATACAATGCCTTTTTTCCCCATCCGGAAACCTGGGCCAATGTGTGCTCTACCACCGACCGCGCTCCTGTCTCCCTTTCAGCTGCGCTGCGCATAATTCGGATCACATCCAGAGTATCAGTAGTCCCCTGTTCATTTTTGCCCGGAGCAATCAATACAGTAACTTCCCCAGGGAGTTCAGGCAACTCCTGAGATTGAGACCCTGGGGTGAGAAAAAGAAATTGTTCAAATTGTTTGGTCAATTCTCTGGCAATGCACACCTCTCGGGGGCCAAGGACTGACTGGACGTCGCCCAGGGTGTTTTCCAGCCTGCTTGCCCGCTCAAAAAAAACCAAGGTGACCGGCACCTGGACATATGGAGCAAAAAGACGCCGCTTCTCCCCGGATTTGCGAGGCAAAAATCCGAGAAAGGCAAAGGGATACGGAGGAAAGCCGCTGGCCATCAAGGCAGCCACCGGCGCACTAGGGCCTGGCACCGGTGAAACCTGGAACCCAGCCTGCCGGCAAGAACGAACCAGGAGGTATCCGGGATCCGAGATGAGCGGGGTGCCCGCGCTGCTGACCAGGGCAATCTGCAGCCCTTGTTCCAGCAGACCCAACACCTGTTTGATCCTGGCCCGTTCATTATGTTCAAAAAGACTGAGCAGACGCGGCCGGGAAATACCGCACATATCCAACAACCGGCCGGTTTTGCGGGTATCTTCAGCCAAGAGCACATCCACAGAGGAAAGAACCTCTGCGGCCCGTTGGGAGAGATCACCAAGGTTGCCAATGGGAGTGGCCACGACCCACAGGATGGGAGATTGCAAAGGCATCGGGCACATGATCGACCTGACAGTGGTGGGTTTGAAAAAAAACGGAAACCAGGTCAAAGCGGGATTGAACGTGCCACAACTTTTGTTGGCTCAAATACAGGCTTGCCGATTTGATCAGTTTGGACTGCTTTCGCTGGGTCAGGGCCTCGGCCGGAGTTTCCAGTGTTGCCTTGTTTCTGGTTTTGACTTCCACAAAAACCACAGTCTGCTGCATGCGGCAAATCAGATCCAGTTCCCCGTAGCGGCATCTCCAATTCAGTCCGAGTACCTCATAACCTTGGCTGACCAGAAAGGCCCGGGCCATCTCTTCACCAAAGCGTCCATACTTCAGATGCCGGGCAACCATTGCTGTCTTTCCTTTAATACCCGACGTACAGGGGCGAAAGACCGGCGATGTATGGTACAAGGACCCAGAGTGTCCAGCTGCTGCAGGTGCCCTTTTGTCCCGTAGCCCTTATGTCTTTCAAAGCCGTATCCAGGGTATTTGCGATCCAGATGGCCCATAAGCCGGTCCCGAAATACCTTGGCAACAATAGATGCCGCCGAAATCGCCGCTACTGTTTTGTCCCCCCCGGGGATGCACTGGCAGGGTACAGACAAAGGCGGGGGCTGGTTGCCGTCCACCAGGATCAGCTTCGGCTTGATCTTTAAAGTGCTGACTGCCCGGCACATAGCCTGCAATGTAGCCTGAAGGATGTTGACCCGATCGATTTCATTCGGCCAAGCCAGTCCAAGAGACCAGGCCGGGACTGAAGCCTTGATCTGCTTCTCCAGTCTTTCCCGAGCAGGTGCCGAAAGCTGTTTGGAATCCTTCAGCTCAAGTCCGATATGCATGGATGCAGGAAGGACGACCGCAGCTGCCACCACCGGACCGGCCAGACATCCCCGGCCGGCCTCGTCCACGCCGGCCATAATTGTCGGCTGTTTTTTTACCGACCTGTGCAAAATGTCCAGCACCGCATCCGGCGTCTTGATTGCATTCATCTGCTGATCCGGTCAATCCCTCCCGCCCTGATTATACCACTGGTTTATCCACGCGTATCCCGGGGCTTGATCCGGGCTGCCTTACCCTTCAAGTTCCTCAGATAATAGATCCGGCTCTGACGCACCTTGCCCCGGCTGACGACTTCAATTTTTTCAATAGAGGGGGTGTGCAGGGGAAAGATACGTTCCACCCCTATCCCGCCGGAAATTTTGCGCACAGTGAATGTAGCGTTTGTGCTTCCCTTGCGCATCCGGATGACCGTACCTTTAAAGACCTGGATCCGCTCCTTCTCGCCCTCAATAATCCGAATATGCACATTGACCGTATCCCCGGCCCGGAATTGGGGCACATCAATGCGCATATGTTCCTGTTCTATTTTCCGCAATACATCCATGGTATCTCCTTCAACAATCCGTATTTTTTTCATCTTGCCAGGCAAAGCACTGCTGCCGGACGAGTGCATAAACAAATCTGGCATTCACATTGACAAACTCTCTCAGCTGAGAAGGGAAATATGTTCTGTCCCAAGAAGTGCAGCCGGTGAAGAGCATTCACCAAATATCGCCCAGGATCCGGTCTATAGTGATCGCTGCTGCACTGCGGACCGAAAGGTGATTGTATGCATCAAAGCATCGGACAGGGCGCAGTATTTCCTGGGTTTGAGCCAAAACCTGCGGGGCCAGGCCCGAACCAGTACCAAACAGAAGGAGCACCGGCTGTTTCTCCAGACGTCGGCGCAGGGCGGTGCAGGGCACGCCACCCTCATCTCTGGCACTTGTACCCACGATCCATGGTTTTACGCCTGCCCGATTCCGGACATAGGCCACTACCTGTGAAAGACCGGAAAATATGTGCACATCCCGGACTGCCGCTCCCCGGTCCGGATTGGCATGTTGTCCTTCTCCCCTCCGCCAGTGATCTAAAAGGCGGGCGGCTAAGGCCTGCTGGTCCTGTAACGGTGTGGTCAGGCAATACCCCCCCAAACCGTACGAATGACAGACACGTGCTATATCGTGGATATCCAAGTTTGTCAAAGAAACTGCCGTTACTTCTCCGGCTTTGTTCAAAACCGGCCAGTGGATCAGGGCCACATACAGATTACGTCCCAATCTGGTTTGGGTTTCGGCACGCAAAAAACGCATATCCTCAGGACTCAGCTCTGCATTGGCCAAGAGATCAGGGCGACATCGCCGGGTTATGGACAAGGACCTTTGCCGACGCCACGTTGCTATCTTGGCATGATCTCCGGAGAGAAGGACCTCAGGCACCTCCAGGCCGGCATATTCCTGAGGCCTGGTAAAGTGCGGATATTCCAGCAGGCCGGATGCAAAACTTTCTTCCTGAGTGGACTCTGCACATCCCATATAATGGGCCTGCAGTCTGGTCACTGCCTCCAGAACGCACAAAGCTGCACTTTCCCCGCCATTGAGCACAAAGTCACCCACACACAGGGATTCGGCATTCCTCAATTGGGCAAACCGGGCATCGACCCCTTCATACCGTCCGCAAACCAAGGTGATCACCGCTTCTCTGGACAATTCCTCGGCTTTTTCCTGAGTCAAAGGCGTCCCCTGCGGGGTGAGAAGGATCAGACGTCCGGTATCGGCAATACTATCCACAGCCCGAAGCAGGGGCTGCAAGGCCATGACCATGCCTGGTCCACCCCCGTAAGGACGATCGTCCACGCTTTTATGCCGATCAGTTGCAAAATCCCGGGGATTGAGCAAGGATATACTAAAGATGCCTCGATCCCGGGCCTTGCCCATGAGCCCGCATTGCAGGACTGAGTCGAAAAACTCAGGGAAAATGCTCAAAATATTAAAATGCATAGATTCGGCAAGCAGTCCGCAGGGCTTTGGAGTTTTGCTTTTCAAGGGGCGGGCGACGCTCGCACTTCTTAGGCCAAGCTGGAGCTTGGCTGCGATCCCGGATGACCAAGCCAGCGACCGGGGTTGGATCTCGTTTCATTAGAGCCAGAGGCTACTCTTTGTCCTCCCCCTGTCCGCCTGAATGTTGTTCAAAAACCCCATAGAGTTCCAAAAGGCCGGGAGGTGGAGAAACTACGGCCATACCCTGATCAGGTTCGACTCGGCACACAAATTCAGGCACAGCAGGGAGCAGGATTTCTTGATCCAAGCGGGTGCGTATAGTCCAGATCTCCTGTCCGGTCTGTCCATCCACAGTCTCAATCCGGCCCAAATAATCGCCGCTTTGCAAATACACAGCCAGCCCCAGGAGTTCCAGTCCGCGCAACGCCTCTTGAGCCCAATCCGGTACGTCCCTGCGCCGGACCCATACTTCGGCCCCTATCCACTGCCTGGCCACGTCCCGGCCGGAAATTGAGTCCAGACCCACAAGCTGGCCCTTGGTATGGGAACGAAGGTTAAGAATTCTTTGCTGGCTGGGATGTCGGCCTTCGGCCTTGAGATAGATCCGGGACAAGGACCCACACAGGAAAGGGGAGTTTGCATACCAGACAATGCAAAGCTCCCCTTTGAGTCCATGGGTTTTGATCACTTTGCCCACAGGCACAAAGCCTTTTTTGGCCATGCTCGTGATCACAAGATTTCAGGATTGATTATTCCAAAATTTCCAGGACAACCCGTTTCTGCGCCTTCGTGGAAACGGCTCCCAGGATAGTCCGCATAGCTCTGGCGGTTCTTCCCTGCCGGCCAATGACCTTGCCCAGATCCTCCTTGGCCACGCGCAACTCTATAACCGATGTCTGCTCGCCTTCGATCTCTGCAACATCAACAGCATCCGGATTGTCGACCAACGCTTTGGCCATATACTCAATGAGCTCTCTGAACATAAGGCACCTCCACGAGGGCTTCAGATTGATCCTGGAACAGGCGAGAACCTTCCCAGCAGCATGTCATGCTATTTCGTGCTTTGGGCTTCAAAACCGGTCTTGGCCAGTAATGACTTCACCGTCTGAGTTGGCTTTGCCCCTTGCTCCATCCACTTGCGTACTTTGTCGTGATCAAGCTTGATTTCATTTGGCTCGACCATAGGGTTGTAATAGCCAATGTATTCCAAGGCCCGTCCGTCTCTGCGGGTCTCACTGTTCATCGCAACCACTCGGTAAAAAGGCCTTTTCTTGGATCCAAGCCTTGTCAGACGCAAACGTAAAGCCATGTTTCTTCATCCCCCATTGTATAAATGTGTTCTCTGTCAATTGTAATCATGCCTGAAAAAGAATCAACTATTTCTTCTTTTTCTTTTTTTGTTTTTGCTTCTTCCGATCAACTTTTTTTCTGGGCTTGGTATGAGATGAAGAGGCTGAGCCTGGCAGTCCTGCCCCGGTGCTCGGATCAATTCCACTCATGCCCCGCATGCCAACACCCGAATTGCTCATTTTTTTGAGCATCTTCTGCATTTGACTAAAATTCTTCAATAATTGATTGACGTCCGCCAACCTGGTTCCGCTGCCCCGGGCAATCCGTTCCTTACGGCTGGCATTGAGAACACCCGGTTTATGGCGTTCCTGGGGAGTCATAGAATTGATGATCGCTTCCACCCGGTTCAGTTCGTGCTCCGAAAGACGGGCATCCTTGAGCTGATCTTTGATCTTGCCCATTCCCGGGATCATCTTCATCAGACTCTCCATGGACCCAAGCTTGCGCACCTTGCGCATCTGGCTCCGGAAGTCTTCCAGGTCAAATGCTGCTTTTTGGAATTTGGCTTCCAGGGCTGCTGACTCCTGATCATCAAACTCCTGCTGGGCCTTTTCGATCAGAGAGAGCATGTCCCCCATGCCCAAAATTCGAGACGCTACCCGATCGGGGTGAAACACTTCCAGATCTTTGAGTTTTTCCCCCATGCCCACAAATTTTATGGGCTTGTCCGTGATTGACCGGATGGACAGGGCCGCCCCGCCCCTGGCGTCTCCCTCCAGCTTTGTCAGCACCACCCCGTTTATGTCCAGGAGCTCGTTGAACCGCTGGGCCACGGTCACCGCATCCTGGCCGGTCATGGAGTCGGCGACAAAAAGAATTTCCTGAGGCCGACAAACGTCTTTGATCCGGGAAAGCTCGTCCATGAGCTGCTCATCGATGTGCAGCCGGCCGGCCGTATCCAGCAGAACGATGTCGCAGCCTTCTTCTTGGGCCTGATCAATGGATCGCCGGCAGATATGAACCGGATCCATATCCGATCTGGAGGCAAAAGCCGGGACCTGAATCTCTCCAGCCAGGGTATGCAGCTGATCAATAGCTGCCGGGCGATAGACATCGGCTGGGACCAAAAATGGTCTATGCCCTTGTTTTTTTAAGAACAAGGCCAATTTGGCCGCAGTGGTGGTTTTTCCTGAACCCTGCAGCCCGACCAACATGACTAAAGACAACGAGCCGTCTTCACTCAGGTTCAGCCCGGCCGACTCTCCACCCAAAAGGTCAATGAGTTCCTCATTGACGATTTTTATCACTTGCTGACCGGGGGTCAGGCTGGATTGGACCTCCCGGCCCAGGGACCGTTCCCTGATCCGGTCCACAAAGCCTTTGACCACCCGGTAATTGACGTCGGCCTCCAAGAGGGCCAGACGCACTTCTCTGAGTCCATCCTGAATGGTCTTCTCATCCAGATGGCCATGACCTTTGATCTTCTTGAAGACCTGATCCAAACGGTCCGATAAGCTCTCGAACATACATGCAGTCCTAGGGCCAAAAAATAAAAGAGTTCTTGTATCCGTTTTCGCCCTTTTGGTCAACTCTCCAGAAAGGACGTTCAGGGCTTTTTGGTGCTCTTACCCTTGGCTCTATTTTTAATTGAATTACGATCCACACCTACAGCCCAGCCGTTTCCCTGGCCCGGGCAAATCCAGGGCCGGAATTGCGAATGACCTCTTCCGGAACACAAAAAGAAAGGCGAATATGCCCGGGGCAACCGAATCCACTTCCGGGAACAGCCAAAATGCGCTCTTCCTGTAAGGTCTGGACAAAGGCCACATCATCCCCTCCAGGAACCGCCGGAAAAACGTAAAAACCGCCTCTGGGCGGCGTATAGGAATATCCTGCGCTATCCAGCACGTCGCACATCGATTGCCGCCTGGCTTCAAAAATCGATACATCCACCCTGGATTCCAGGGTACGCTCCAAAAGCCGCTGCCCAATGGCCGGCGCGTTGACAAATCCCAAGATCCGGTTGGCCAAAACCAGCCCGTCCATCAACGTGTTTTTTTCCGGCATAGCAGGATTTAACAGCAAATACCCGATCCTCTCACCGGCCAGGGAGAGACTCTTGGAAAAGGAGTTGGCCACAATGCTCGGCCCATAAAGGGGAAGGATTGGACTGAGCATTGTTCCGGCATAGGTCAAAAACCGGTACGGCTCATCTGAGACCAAATAAATAGGCCGGTTCTGCTTTGTGCCGGCTTTCTCCAGCACCCGAGCCAGTTCCTCAAGTTCTCCCCGGTCATAGACCTGGCCGGTGGGATTGTTCGGCGAATTGATGAGGACAATCCTGGTTTTTTCATTCAAGGCCTCGGCAATGGCCGCGACATCCAAATGAAAATCATCTTTTTTGGCCATGACCGGGCGAAGGATTCCGCCGTGATTTTGGGCATAAAAGAAATACTCCACAAAATACGGAGCCGGGCAAATAATCTCCTCACCAGGTTCAAGCAGGGCCTTAAAGACACAATTGAGCCCTCCTGCCGCCCCACAGGTGAGCAGGACATCATCGGCTTTCAGCTCTTTCTCCTGACTCGAGGCGGACCATTGGGCCACGGCCTGACGTATATGTGCATACCCGGCATTGGGCATGTATCCCAATGCATAGGGAGCATCTGTTTCATCAGCCAATTGGTGAAGCCCCTGACGCACACTGCCTGGAGGAGGAAGATCCGGATTGCCCAGACTGAAATCATAGACCTTATCCGGACCGTGAATCTTCTTCAGTTCTGTCCCTGCTTCAAACATCCGCCTGATCCAGGAGCTTTTTTCCAGGTACTCACTCATCTGTCTGCTCAAGGTGTTCATCATGTACCTCCGTTTCGTATATGCGCACGCCGGCATGCTCTTGTTGCATCCAAGGCATAATCCCCTGGCCGTTTCCAGGGAAGGAAGACATCATAAAGATCTGCCATTATGGACCATGAAATACGATCAATTCTGCACCAAGTGGCCGAAGGCCGCATGTCCCCGGACCAGGCCCTGCCCAGTGTTTTGGTCGGGATGTTGGGCAAACACATCATTGCCCTACCCACGTCTGTGGGCTATGGGGTCAGTATGCAGGGCTTGACCGCGCTGGCCGGGATGCTCAGCAGCTGCGCAACAGGCATTGCCGCGGTCAATATCGATAACGGGTTTGGGGCGGCTGCCATGGCCGAAAAGCTCCTTATGCAGCTGCGAGGGTACTAAATCCTCCCCCAAAGAGACCGCAACCTTATTTTTGCAGTAAGGTCTCTAAATTAGGTTTCGGACTCCAAAGCCACCAGCCATTCAGCCAATGCCCTTTGGGCCCGCACGGCATAGGCCTCCTTGCGCTTGGCCTTTTTCATTCGCTGTTTCAGAGGGGGCAACAGGCCGAAATTGATATTCATGGGTTGAAAATTTTCCTGGGGCTGGCGCAAGTGATTGAGCAGCCCGCCCAAAGCGGTTTCTTCCGGAGGCAACGAAACGTTCCGGCCCAGATGCAGCCCCAGCCACAATCCGCAGGCTGCTGACTCTATATATCCTTCCACTCCGGTCAGCTGACCGGCCAGGAAAACGCCTTGCGCTTTTTTCAGTTCCAGATTGGGCTGCAGTACTTTGGGGGCATTGACGAATGTATTCCGGTGGATACTCCCCAGACGCAGGAATTCGGCCTGCTCCAATCCCGGAATGGATCGAAACACCCTGTCTTGTTCAGTATACGTCAGTTTGGTCTGGAACCCCACCAAATTGAACATAGTCTTTTCCATGTTCTCCGCCCGCAGCTGAACCACGGCAAAAGGCCGCTCACCGGTTCTGGGATCCGTGAGTCCCACCGGCTTTAACGGGCCGAAAGCCAAGGTCATCTCTCCCCGCTCGGCCATTGTTTCCACCGGCAAACAACCTTCAAAATGCCCTTCAAAGGCTTTGCTTCCTACCCGCTCACCAGTCAACAACCCTTGCCGCAAAGCAAGATATTCTTCTTTGTTTAATGGGCAATTCAAGTAATCAGTGCTTTCCGGATCATAGCGTGAGCCCCAGAACACCCGGTCCCAATTGATGGAATCGGCGCTGACAATCGGGGCTATGGCATCATAAAAGGACAGTCCCTCCTGGTTGGTCTTTTGGAGCAAACTGGCCGTCAAATCCGGGCTGGCCAGCGGACCGGCGGCAATGACCACTTCAGAATAGGGAGTCAGCGCTGGATCGGATAATGAAGCAATCTCCCGGCGCTTGATATCCATCCCGGAGGCCTGATCCAAACATTCGGTGACCATGGCTGCAAATTTCTCCCGGTCCACAGCCAAAGCCTTACCCGCCGGCACTCGTACCTTGTCCGCAACTGCCATGATCAGGCTTTCCAGACTGCGCATTTCAGACTTTAAAAGCCCCGGTCCGCTGTGCAGGACATCGGAACGAAATGAGTTGGAGCAGACCAGCTCAGCAAGCTGTGGATTGGCATGGGCCGGCGAATACCGCTCAGGCTTCATCTCGTAGATGCTCACGTCCAATCCGGCCCGGTGCAGTTGCCAGGCGACTTCACTTCCTGCCAGTCCCCCACCGATCACGGCAATCTTTCGACTCATTATTCTTGTACCTTCAAAACCAGCTCTCTCCCTGAAGCTCTGGCTTCCTGGAGATATTCAGGATGATTCATGACGTCCTGTGGGCCATCGAGCTCTCGGTATAAAAGTGATCGCCACAAGGCCATATCCAAAGGATCAAAGAAGTATTTGACCGTCAACAAGGTCCCTTCAAAAAGTTTTTTCCCTCTGGTCGCTCCAACCGAAATAAACAAGCCCTGCCGGGTCGGGGTCCATTTTCCGAATTCCGTTTTGTCCAACACATACTTTTTGACCCACAATGACTGGAAGCGGTCCATGAGAATTTTGGTTTGCGCAGTCACAGAATAAAAAAATATCGGAGAGGCCAACATCAGGCCCTGGGACTGTAAAATGGCGTCCCGTACTTTTTGGAAATCATCCCTGATGCCGCATTCCCCTTTTTTCTTGCAATGATAGAGTTCCAGGCAGGGGCTGATTTTTAGGTCCCCAAGGAAAAACTCTTGAACATCCGCCCCAGCCTCTCTTGCTCCGTGCACAGCCTCCTGCAGCAACCTGGACGTATTCCCGTTCCGCCGCGGGCTCCCGTACAGCGCCACTAATCTCGCCATAGCCTTCCTCCCTCAAAAATGCTCTTTGCCCTGTATCTTTGCAGCCAATGAGGCCAAACCTATACGATATAGGGAGTAGGAGCAATGTGTAAAGCACCTTCCATTCTACTGATCCTTTGAGGTTCTGATCTGAGATGAATAATCTTTCCTGTTGGTCTTCACAGCTATGCTTGACAAGCCTCGTAGGCAGGCCTATATTTGTAATTTGCGTCCCTGATGGGCCTATAGCTCAGTTGGCAGAGCCACCGGCTCATAACCGGAAGGTCCCAGGTTCAAATCCTGGTAGGCCCATCATCACAGCAACAGCTTGCACCTAGGGATAATGGCTTTGTTAAGTCCATGTGTACATGTCCAATCATCGAAAACAACAACCGACACAACCGACCTTGTACGCTTCCCCGCCCAGCGGAGGAAGCTTTTTTCATTTTAAGGATCCGCAACCAAGGAATCCATTCGCGAGGAACATGATAATATGAACACCCCCCAAAAACCAATCCATGGGTGCTGACATGCTGGTCAAAGATCTCATCGCTGCCATTGAGATGCATGCAGACCCGGCTCAGGCTGCTGACTGGGATCAAAGCGGAATGCAGGTTGCCGGGAGCAAGGACGAAATCAACCGTTTGGCCCTGACCCTTGATCCACAGCCGGAATCGATCCGCAAAGCACTTGAATGGAATGCAGACTTCATTCTGACCCATCACCCCTTATCCCTCACCCCGCAGCTGCCCAACAAAAACAACGATCTCCACCGTATTTACAGCCTGCTGTTGCAGTCCGGCGTTGGGTTGTATTCTGCCCACACCAGCCTGGATGTCCAGACCATGGGTCCTGTCGGCTGGCTGGCTCAAGCCCTTGGATGCACCGCAATCCGCCCTGTCCAGCCCATTCAGGAACAGGCCAGGATATGGATTTGCATGGACTGCTCCCTTTTATCCCCATCTGCACTGGATCAGATCGTCACCGGTTCGGCATGTCTGGAATGGACAATTTCAGATACAGAATGTTGTGCCTTGACCCGTGAATCCCAGGCAGAACAGATTGTAGGCATTTTGGCTGAAAATACCGACTTGGAACTGGTGAGAATGGTGAAAACCCTTTCCGTGCAGTCTCAGCAGGGATACGGGGTTCTCGGACGGTTGCCGGAACCAGTCTCCTGGACGGAAATGGCGCAGACCCTGGCCGGCTGCCTGCCTTGCCCAGCCTGGACCACAACCGGTTCGCCGCCGGATAGCATACAAACCCTGGGCTACTGCCCCGGCTCAGGCATGGACTTTGCGGCAAAGGCCTTTGCTCAGGGCGCGGACATCTATCTGTCCGGAGACCTCAAATACCATCAGGCCCAACAGATCGAGCCTTTGGGGCTGACCCTGGATGTCGGCCATTTCGCTTTGGAAGAACAAATGATGGCCGCATGGGCCAAAGCCCTTGAGCATGAATTTATGGATCAGGATCTGAAAGTCGTTTTTATCCCAGGACACAATCCAATGAGCTTAAAGACATGTCTTGCATGAGCATCCCTGGTCGGATCGCTGTGCATAGAAATAGCGGCTGCCGGAGTATAATCCAAGAACCGGTATACATTATATCAGTGCCTGATGCATTCACGCTTAGGTCAAGCATCGTTTCCACGAGATTTAAGGAGGAATTGTTTTGAGTTTGTATATCCAACAAATAGAAGAACTTATCCTCTTGCAGCGGATCGACGACGAAATCGTTCATTTGCAGCAAGTGATTGAAGAGGCGCCGCAAAAAGTGGCCGCCAAAGAACAGCAGCTCCAGGTCCAAAACGATCAACAACAGGAACTGGAGGAGAAGATCGCGGTTTTGAATGAGCAGGAAAAGAAACTGAGCAAAGAGATCGATGAGGACAATGCCAAGATCAAGAAGAGCAAGAACAAGTTGATGATGGTTGAAAACAGCCGGGAATACCATGCCATGATGCGGGAAATGGACAACCTGGAAAAAACCAACCGGATGCGGGAAGAAGAAAAGATGGCTCTGGAGGAAGATCTGGAGAGTCAAAATACATATTTCGCAACCATCCAGTCAACAGTTCAAGGACTGGAAAAAGAAATCCAGGAACTGCGCAAAAATATGAAAGTCCAGCTCCAGGAGGCCCAGGACCGTCTTGAAGAGCTTCAGGCAGACCGGAAGAAAGCCACCAGGGACATCCCCAAACCCATCCTCAGTCGGTATGAATTTATCCGCTCCAGGCTGAGCAATCCGGTTATTGTCGGTGTGGAAGAAGGCATATGCACAGGCTGTCATATCAGCATCCCTCCGCAGGCCTTTATCGAATTGCAAAAAGGGGAACAAATCCTGAGCTGCCCCAACTGCCAACGGTTGATCTTTTGGCGCAATCATTTTGCCCAGGAAGAGGTTGCAGCCCAGGAGGAGGCTGGTTAGTGCCTTATCTGTAAATTTCTGCCATAAAAAACAAGAAAATTTGAACCGCTAAGTCGCAAAGTACGCAAAGCTTCAGTCACGGAGGAGCCACGTATTGTCCAAAACCGGGTAACGGTTTTGGACAAGGCTGCCTTTTTATTTGCCGTTACCCGGCAAATAAAAAATGTGACCTTTGCCTTTCTTGCTTGGCGACCTTTGCGCCTTGA
>Ga0182239_1000112_pt1 | contig 28231 bp, 23 predicted proteins | sample hydfrate6_PW_210_FD_132456 | JGI IMG/M metagenome (GOLD analysis project Ga0182239, IMG submission 132456) | Subsurface microbial communities from deep shales in Texas, USA - hydraulic fracturing test 6_PW_210 | ecosystem: Environmental > Aquatic > Deep subsurface > Shale gas/oil reservoir >... | reverse complement strand
TATTATCAATTGTTTATAGTTTCTCATTAGCTTATGTAGTGGCTTTGACAATATCTCTTGCAGGGAGATTGTTTGTATGAGTATAAAAGGTATAAATAGTTGGTTATGGATACTGGGTATCCTTTATTCATTAATGGCGCTAAACACATTAACAGGATTTACTTATGCTGAACAGGATATAATCTTTGGACTTGTACTTTGTGTAAGTGCAGGTATCTACTTCTTTGGTCTTCGCGAAAGCATTGAGAAACCACAAAGACGGGCAGCACATCTTCTTATTGGTACCATATTTTCTTCTCTGTTGGGCTTATTCAAATTTTTAATACTTCTTGGAAGCTTATTATCTGGTTACTTAGAACAGGATTTTCATTTTTCTGTTGATTCATTCAATCTTTCAGTTATAATTGGCAGTGTGATAACTTTGGTCATACATTTGCGAATAAGAAAACAATTCACCTAAAAAACTATAAATACTTGTTCTGATAGCAATTGGGAGGATGGTTTTATGGCTGATATATTTATAGTAGATCCCCAAGTAAACGTAAGAAGGCTTATTAAAAATATTTTGACAAGAAGAGGACATAATATATATACATTCGCAACATCTGAAGAGGCACTTGATAGTATAAAGAAAGGTGATCGACCTGTACTGATGTTTTTAGATCTGAAAATGCCCAAGATGAATGGTTTCGATTTCATTGAAAAGCTTGAAGAATTGGGGTGCTCTTTTCCAATTGTTGTAGTTACAGAATTGGATAAACCAGATATAATAAGAAAAGCTTTTATTATGGGGGTTTGCGATTTTATAACCAAACCATTCGCACCACAAGAATTAACCGAAGCCTTTGAAAATTGTGTAAGAGCCGAAGAAGGGCTTCAAAAAAGAGTTAGACAGATTGAAAAATTGATAAAAGATGAAAAAATAAGCAAGGCTACCAGGGAGATCAGAAGGTTAATAAAGGATTTTCCAGATAGTCCTTATCCTCATTATTTGTTTGCTCTTGTTTCAGGTGAGGATAAGAAGACCAAGCATCTTAAAGCAGCACTCGCGCTGGATGAAAATTTCAAGGGAGCGAGAGAACTGCTTGAGAAAAAAGAAGAGAAAGATAATAATTAGGAGAGAATAATATGCCTATTTTAAGAGGAACCAGTAAGAAAAAAGGATATTATTTTGTAATTTTTGGTTGTGGCAGATTGGGTTCCAGAATAGCCAACTGGCTATCAGGAACTGGTAATAGTGTAGTTGTAGTTGATAGAGAAGAAGTCGCTTTTCAATCTCTGTTTTATGAATTTACGGGTTTTACAATAATTGGAGATGCAACAGAATTGGAAACATTTCGTTCAGCCAAGGTTGATATGGCTGATTTTGTTCTCGTTCTTACTTCTGATGATAATACAAACGTTATGATTGGGATGGTGGCAAAAGAGTATTATAACGTGCCACGTGTGCTTGCAAGAGTAACAGATCCAAACAATATTGAATTGTTTTCCGAATTTGGTATTGAGATAATCTGTCCGACGATGCTGGCGGTTGAAAATATTGAAGAGAGATTAGGATTCAATGAGAGTGATGAAGAATGAGAATTGTATTAATTGCTGGTACAGAACTGGCATATCATCTATCACGCAGGTTACAGGATAAGGGGCACCAAATAACTATTGTAGATAAAGATGAAGAGTTTTGTGAGGTTCTGGCAAAACGTTTGAAAAAAGCCACAATAATAAATGGTGATGGTAGTAAAAGACATGTTCTGGAACAGCTTGAATTGAATGTTGATGATTTATTTGTAGCGCTAACACCAAATGATCAGGATAACCTAATTGCATGTATGCTGGCGAAAAAAGTCTTTAAGTTAAATCGACCAATAGCGCTTGTAAACGACCCAGACAACATAAAAGTATTTAGAAAGATAGGGGTTTCTGCTGTTGTCAGTCCCACGGAGATACTTTCACGGGCTATTGAAGATAGCCTTTTTAGGGAACAAATAACCAACTTGATTCCAAACTCTGAACGACTTTCAGTATTCAGAGTTGAAATGGATGAAGATTCACCTGCAGTTTCGAAAAAATTGAAGGATCTTGAATTACCAAAAGACAGTGTAATAGGGGCCATCATAAGAAAGGATGAAGTAATAATACCAGGTGGTGACACGGGAATACAAGCTGATGACACGTTAATTGTGTTAAGTAATCCCTCGGTACAATCAGCTGTTTTCACCATTTTGCTTGGTGAGGTTTAAATGTATCTCTTAACAATGAAGGAACGCTATAAAGTTATTTTAGGTTACATCGGCAGACTTTTTACTTATTTCCCTATCGTTATATCATTACCATTGATTTTTTTCTTCTGGTATCCAGAAAACCAACGTTCCTACATGCTACCTTTTATTTATACTGCCATAATAGTTCTGATATTTGGACTTGCATTTAGGATAACATTTAAGGTTAAACCGGGTACCCCATTAAACATTCAAGAAGGTGCCATAATTGTTGTTCTTGTATGGACCTTTGGAATCTTTTTTTCTTCTCTGCCCTTCTATCTGGGAGATATCTTGAACTTTTCTCAATCGATATTTGAATCAACAAGTGGCTGGACAACGACGGGATTAACAATGGTAAATGAGGACACAATTCCAAAAATATATCTTGTATGGAGAAGTATCCTCCAATTTATGGGCGGCGCAGGTTTTGCAATAATAATGATGTCAGCTATAGCGGGTCCGGGAGGATTTGGTTTATATCACGCTGAGGGAAGAGTAGATAATCTTGTACCCAATGTTCGAAGTTCAGTTCGCAGAATTCTGGTTATTTATTTCAGCTATGCTATTGCGGGCTTTGTTGCCTATTTAGTTGCGGGAATGAACAGCTTTGATGCGTTTAATCATTCGCTTACTGCTCTTGCTACGGGAGGTTTTTCTACTCATGCAAGCTCAATAGGTGGGTTTAATAGTATACCTATAGAGATCGTTACGATCATTTTGATGTTTATTGGAACAACAGGTTTTGGTATCCACTACACGTTATGGAAGGGTAACTTTAAAGCATTCTGGAAGAATGGAGAACCAAAGCTTATGGGGATCACTGTAATAATTTTTACAGCATTGCTTTTGGTAACAACTTTCGCAATGATATTTTCCGGAATTGGTGAGGCTTTTAGGCATGCATTATTCCAGGGAGTTTCAGCTCTAACAGGTACGGGTTTCAATACGGTAGATGTTTCATGGTGGAGTTCAAAGGGATTACACACAGGGCTATATTTACTTACTCTTCTCATGATTTTTGGAGGAGATATGGACTCTACTTCCGGTGGTTTAAAGCAATTCAGATTGTTTGCTTTGATTAAGGTTATATTTTCAGAGATCAAAGGTTTCTTTTTACCCCGTAACGCGATCGTAAAAACCGAGATCTGGAAAGGTGAAAAAAAGCAATACATAAGTCCGTCGCTGATAAGAGAAATACTGGTAATTTTTACTTTTTATTTTGTAACCTTTGGTATAGGAACAGGAATACTTGCATCATACGGACATTCACTTGCTGACGCATCCTTTGAGTTTGCTTCTGCACTAAGTACTGTAGGTCTTTCAGTAGGAATCACAGGACCAAATGCTCCTCTGGGTATTATCTGGACGGAAACTGCTGGTATGTTTTTGGGTAGGTTAGAATTTTTGGTTATCATATTTGGAATAACGAAAATTGTCAAAGATGCACGTTTTGCCATAAAAAAATCAATCAAGGGGCGATAAAACATGATCAGAAGAATAAAAGGTACACAGGATATATACATGGAAGAAATAACTTACTGGCATTACGTTGAAGGAATTATTCTTGATCTGACAAAAAAATACGCATTTCAGGAAATTAGGACCCCAATTTTTGAAGCAACCCAGCTCTTCAAAAGAAGTGTTGGTGAATATACAGATGTTGTGCAAAAAGAAATGTACACCTTTGAAGACAAAGGTGGAAGGTCAGTTACACTAAGACCTGAAGGTACAGCAAGTATTGCGAGAGCGTATATTGAAAATGGATTCATTAATTTTGGTTCACCTTTGAAGCTCTTTTATGTTGGACCGATGTTCAGGTATGAAAAGCCACAAGCTGGGCGTTTAAGGCAATTTCATCAGTTCGGAATAGAAACACTGGGTTCGGAGGATCCCGAAGCTGATTTTGAAATAATTGATTTTTCTGTCAATTTTGTTAAAGCACTAGGTATAAATGATTTTCAGCTACTTATCAATTCTGTTGGTTGTGAAAAATGCAGACCTGAATACCGTAAGGCACTGAAGAACTATTATTCTGGGAAGCTTGACAAAATTTGTGATGACTGTAAAAAACGATACGAGACAAATATATTAAGATTGCTGGATTGTGACAAAGATAGAGAAATAGCTAAAAATGCTCCATCAATACATGATTACTTATGTGCTGAGTGTTCAGAACATTTCGATAAGCTCATTCATTTATTGGAAGAAAACGATATAGATTTTACAATAGACGAATCCCTTGTTAGAGGACTTGATTACTATACCAAGACTGCTTTTGAGATAAAATCAAACACACTTGGAGGACAGGATCAGATTCTTGGGGGAGGCCGATATGATGGTCTCATTGAACAAATAGGAGGCAAAAGAGTACCAGCTGTCGGTTTTGCTGCGGGTCTGGATAGAATAATTTTATTGCTCAAAAAGGAGAAAATTGTACCTGGAGATAAAGAAAAACCTGATATCGCGGTTCTTGCAATTGATGAAATAGCAAAAAAGGAGTCTTTTAAGATTGCTGAGTATTTGAGAGAAAAGGATTTTTCTGTTTTTATAGATGTAGTCAACAGAAATGTAGGTAACAAGTTGAAACACGCTTCCCGTATTGGTGCCCCTATTTCAATAATATTAGGAGAGAATGAAATAAAGTCTGGTGAGATTTCAATAAAAAACATGAACTCCGGTGAGCAAAAGAATATTCCCATGAAAGAAGCTTCTACGTATCTCATGGGTATGTTGAAAAAGAAAAAAGTCGGTAATTAAGGACATTATGGGTTATATAAGCGAGCAAATAACAGTAAACGAAAGAAATAATGACATCAATATAACTAATTCGGTCTCAACAGTTGTAAACTCTAATTTTTATATGTTATGATTAGGACACATATAAATGGGAGGGATATAAGGTGGAAAATAGGAAGATTCTTAAGTTTTTAGAATCTTCACCTACAATACAAGAACTTAGGAGTTTCGCCAAATCGCTGGGGCTAAAGCTTAGAAGAACCATGAAAAAGCGTGATCTTGTGAAGATTTTGAAGGAAAAGGCTAGAGAAATAGAGCACAAGAATAATATAACTTATCGGGAAGTACCATCAAGTGGAACTGCTCTGAAGAAGCATGAAGAAAAACACGAAATTCGTTCTAAACCAGAAGCATATGATTTGCCAGACGGCTATAAAAAAGACAAAATTGTACTTCTTCCCATAAATCCAAAATGGGTTTACGCCTACTGGGATTTTTCAGCTAAAACAAAAAAGAAAATTGAGAAGTTTGAGCTTAAACTAAGATTACATGATGTGACAAATGTAATTTTCGATGGCAATAACGCTAATTTAACAAAAGAGGCTTCAATAAGTTTGGATCCTGGAAACTGGTTTTTTGAAGTCGATTTTGCCGGTGCCAACTATGTTGTAGAAATCGGTTACTATGAAAAAGGTTTTCAAAGAATAATGATATCTAACGTTATATCTACTCCAAGAAATTTTCCTAAATATGGAAAACATGAAACCTGGGCTGATCTCAGTAGAAGTAAAAGAAAGGTGACTCCGGTACACGTGAGATCAAGTTTTGAGAATGCATTTATTGGTTCAAGCAGAGTTTCTTCAATACAGGGAAATCCCTCTTCTGAAGAATACCTAAAAATCCTTTCCAAGCATTTAAGTGGGAGGTTATTTCTATGAATAAGGGAAAGTTCATCCTGATGCTTCATGCTCATCTTCCATTTATCAATCATCCTGATTTCCCGCAATTTATGGAAGAAAGATGGTTATTTGAGGGGATAACGGAGACATACATACCTCTTCTAAAAGTCTTTGAACGCCTTGAAAAGGATGGCATAAACTTCAAACTGGCAATGAGCATAACACCTCCGTTAATGGAAATGTTTGCAAACAAAGACTTAAAGCGAAAGTATGAGGGATACATGAACAAGCTCATTGAACTTGCAGATAAAGAAGTTGAACGCACTAAAAATGAAAATGCACTAAAACATAAGATGGCAAAGTACTATAGAGAAGATTATGGAAATATCCTGGAATATTTCAATGCTGTTGATGGCGATTTGACAAAAGCATTTGCTTATTTTCAAAGTAAAGGCAATCTGCAGATTATTACATGTAATGCAACTCATGGTTTTTTGCCCTTAATGATGCATATACCACAAAATGTTAATGCGCAAATAGAAGTTGGCGTTAATGCATACGAGAAACATGTTGGCCAAAAGCCAGACGGCATTTGGCTCGCTGAATGTGGTTATGAACCCGGTCTTGATAAGTATCTTAAAAGACATGGGCTCTCCTTTTTCTTTGTAGATTCTCATGGTTTATGGTTTGGCGATCCTGCCCCAGCTTATGGTGTTTACAGACCGGTAATGACCGAAGAAGGTGTTTTTGTGTTCGCAAGGGATCCCGAATCAAGTCAGCAGATATGGAGTGCTGATGTTGGTTATCCAGGAGACTCGCGATATAGAGAGTTTTATAGAGATATCGGATTTGATAGAGAAGAAGATTATATAAAACCTTATATAGATGGAAGCGGGGAACGTTGTAATACTGGAATAAAATATCATAAAATAACATCAAAAGAAAATGACCTTAATTCAAAAGACCTATATGATATTGACGAAGCACATGAAGCTGTCAAAGAACATGCCAGAGATTTTATCAACAAGAAGAGAGATCAGGTTACGAAGCTGCTGAAAGAATTCGATGGTGTGTCACCTGTAATCACAGCTCCTTTTGATGCTGAACTTTTTGGTCACTGGTGGTATGAGGGGCCACTGTTTATTGAACAGATGTTCAGAGAAATGAACGAGGCTGAAGAGTTGAACCCATATACACCTCGAGAAGTCATAGATACAATTGATAGCGTTCAGATAGTAACGCCTGCGAGCTCTACATGGGGTGCCAACGGTTATAACGAAGTCTGGTTAAATGGGAGTAATGAATGGATTTATAGGCATCTTGATAATGCAGCTGAAAACATGATAAATTTAGCTAGTAAACACTATCAAGCAAAGGGTCTACAGGAACGTGTACTAAATCAAATGGCCAGGGAATTGTTGCTTGCTCAATCCAGTGATTGGGCTTTTATAATGACCACAGGAACCACGGTAGAATATGCAGTTAACAAGACCAAAACGCACCTTAACAGATTTAGAGAACTAAAGAAAGAACTTGAAAATGACAACATTGATGAAAATAAACTCAAAACCCTGGAGTGGATCGATAGCATTTTTGATGATATTGATTTTAGGGTTTACGCTAAGGAAATATAAATGTATTAAAGAGAATGAATATTTAATTAGCAATATAGCTATGATATAATCGTTCATTGCAGGGGAGGAAGTGCTAAACAGCGGCCTCCCCTTATTGGTTGATATTGGTTTAATTAAGTTATATCATTATACGAGTTTAATAGAATCTGGAAGGAGTTGGAGCTATGAAAAAGAAAGATTTAATGAAGAGAATTCAGGTACCCGTCATCTGGACGATAGCGATTCTTTTTGCAGCCGGTGTAATCTGGTGGTCTGTTGCCAGCTATCTGGGAGGTCAGAGTCAGAATAACGAGGAACCTGAAACAAATCTCTCATATGAAAATTCTGTTGCATATCTAACAAAGGATGGAACACCTCTCGAAGAAGAAAGATATTTAGTTACCGTCAGAGAATTTGAACGAAGGGCAAGACAAAATATAGACAATATAAGGCAGCAAGGTCAGGAAGTAAATGCCTATTTTGGCACACAACAGGTTCCAAGTGAAATAGAAATCAGACATATGGTACTGAAAAACCTTATCGAAGAAAAAATACTTACATATTACACAGTGAACGAAGGAATTTATCCAACTCAGGAAGAACTTGATGCTCAAACTGATTCGATTGTTAACAACTATACTTCAGATGAAAATATTAGAAATCAAATTATAAGTATTTATGGTTCCATAGAGGCATTTCGGTCCCTTGTTGAAGATACAATTATCGGGCAGATACTTGTAAACAAGGTAAAAGATTATGTATTCAGCGATGTAGATGAACAACTTGCTGAGTATTTTGAAGAGAACAAAGATGATATAAAGAACAAGTACGAAGTGGTTAATGCAAGTCACATTCTTTTATCTTCAGAAGCTACTGCCAATGAAATAAAGGAAAGAATCACATCAGGCGAATTAGTGTTTAGTACAGCTGCCAGTGATTTTTCAATAGATACAAACAGTGCCATGACCGGTGGCAGTCTTGGGGAAATACACAGAGGAGATATGGTTGAGAAATTTGAGGAGGCTGCTTTTTCAGCGACTCCTAACGAGATTGTTGGCCCTGTTGAAACACAATATGGTTATCACTTAATAAAGGTAGCTTCAAAAACCACTTTTGATAATTTCGAGGAACTAAAATTAACCTCTGTATATTCTGATGTGAAAAATGATTATCTTAATCAGAAGTTTCAAGAATGGTTTATAGAATACAAAGAAGAAAGCAATTTCGATTATATAATTAATGATTCAGAGATGAGACTTTTTGATAGATACCAGAAGGTCCAGGAATCTGAGAAAGAATTAGACGATTTTTACAAAAGCCTTGAAGAGGAAATCTTCATGGAAGATGGTCAGATAGTAATTTCTGAAGGATATCTTCCAGTTGTTCTTTATACAAAGATCACAGATAAGAAAAAATCAGAGCTTGAAGATAAAAAGAGTAAATTAACAGACATTATTGAATACAGGGAAACATTACCCTCTACTGTTCTAACAATGACGCCAGAAGAAGTGGAAGAAAAAATCCAGGAATTAAACGAAAGCAATGATAGAAGTGAACTATCAACCTATCAAAATGCGCAAACATTATTTGAATATGAAAACGAACTTGACATATCTGAAGTATCACAAGCTCAAAAAATGCTTGAACAGGTTGATGAAGAACTGCAAAGTTTTGAAGAACGATTTGAAAAGGTTATCAGATTCCTTTATGAAGAAATGCCCTATTCTCCACAGGTAATAACTTATATGTACGGAATCGATCCTGATGATCCCAAGGTTGCTTATAGATACTATGAGAACTACTATGAACAAAACCTGAAACCAATAATCAACGATCCTTCTACTTACCAGAGCTATTTGAGTTATTACCAGCAGTATTTTGGCAATCAAGCAAGAAATTATTTAATTGAATACCCGTTGAATCAAATGGAGAGAGAATTGAACCAGAAGATTATTGAAAGCACTGAGGCATCAACGGACACAAAAATCTCAGCACTGTTTCTCATTGTGGATGTATATGAAAAATTATCGAATCTTGATCAATCAGAAGGTTTAGTTCAGTTATACATGATGGCTGAGAGACGTTATCTACGCGAATTAAAGGAATTAATGCCTGAAGATGATGCATTACAGGATCAGATTGACGAAATAACTTTAGTTCTGGAAGAATTAAACAAACCGTCAGAAGAATCTACAGAAACCACAGACACTGACCTGGAAACGGATATTGAACTGGACACTGAGCTGGATTCGGACTTGAATAACGAAATGAGTCCAGAACTCGATGTACCGGATACTATAGAGTGACAAAAAAGGTGGCTGTTGAGCCACCTCGTTTTATTCATTGGCTGGGGCGGGAGGACTCGAACCTCCGGATGTCAGATCCAAATTCTGATGCCTTACCAACTTGGCTACGCCCCAAAACATGATGATTTTAGCATTATAGATTGTTAGTGTCAAGCAGTCTTCAGGAGGTAACTAATATGAAAACTGTTGAGTTGTTTTTCGAAAAAACTGGTAAAAGGGAAGAGGTTCCTTATGGAACAAAAATTCATGAAATTACTGCAAGATATGAGGAATACTTTGATTCTCCCATTATGGGAGCAAAAATAGATAATACACTTCTTGAACTGAGAAAACCGATATTAAAAGGCGGTAAAATAGACTTTCTGGATCTAACAACTACCGATGGGTTAAGAATCTATACCAGAGGGATTCTCTTCATTATGCTGATGGCTTTTAGAAAAATATACAAAGATGCGAAACTATACGTACATCATTCACTTGGTTCTGGCCTGGTTTGTGAGTTGAAGGATTATTCAGTTGATGAAACCTTACTGGAAAAAGTAAAAGAAATTATGAACGATTTTGTTAAGAGAGATCTGAGGTTTATTAAGGATTCTATGGATAAATTTGAAGCCATTGATTTTTTTGAAAAAGATTATCAGAGAGAAAAATCTTTGCTCTTTAAATACAGAAAAAAGAGTACCGTTAATACATATTATTGTAATGGATTTGTGAATTATTTTTATGGATATATGCCTATGAGTACAGGCGTGCTGAAATGGTTTGACCTTATACCCTATGGTGATTATTTCATTTTAAATCTTCCAACGAATGATTCTCCAAATAAAGTACCTGAATTTGAGGACTTACCAAAGCTGGCTTCGATTTTTATGGAACATGAACAATGGGGAAGTATTCTTGGAGTGAAAACAGTCGGAGAACTCAACGAAATAATCGCAAAAGGTGGCAATGAAACTATAGAATTGCTAAGAATAGCAGAGGTACTGCATGAAAAGAAAATTGCGCAAATAGCGGATGAACTTGTGAAATACAAAGAGAAAAATCTTGTTCTCGTTGCCGGTCCTTCGAGTTCTGGGAAAACGACATTTTCTAAGCGACTCATGCTGCATTTAAAAGTACTTGGTATATCGTCTCTGCAGATTTCTATTGATGACTATTTCGTTAATAGGGACCAGACACCTCTGGATGAAAATGGGAATTACGATTTTGAATCTATTGAAGCACTTGATCTTGAATTATTCAATAAAAATATGACTGATTTAATGATGGGCAAAGATGTTGTATTGCCAAAATATGATTTCAAGGCTGGGAAACGGGAATACCGTGACAAACCAACCAGATTGGAAAAGGATCAAATCATAATTGTGGAAGGCATTCATGGTTTGAACGAAAGGTTGACAAGTTTAATACCCAGAGAAAAAAAGTATAAAATATATGTAAGTGCCTTAACGCAAATGAACCTTGACGATATGAACAGAATACCAACAACGGATGTTCGCCTTTTAAGAAGAATAGTAAGGGATTATAAATTTAGAGGGCATTCAGCGAGGAATACCATAAGGATGTGGGAAAATGTGAGAAAAGGAGAAGAGGAAAATATCTTTCCCTTTCAGGAAGAAGCTGATGTGATGTTTAATTCTGCCTTAATCTACGAGCTGGCTGTTCTAAAAATGTTTGCAGAACCATTACTGGTTCAAATTGACAACAAACAACCGGAATATACGGAAGCCAAAAGACTACTGAGATTCATCGACTATTTTTTACCATTAACAGTTTTCGAAGAAATTCCAAAAACATCTATACTTAGAGAATTTATTGGAGGCAGCACATTTGAATATTGAGATATGAGGTGAAAGATCTTGGAAAATCTAGAAGACAAGAAAAAAGTGATAAACAGGTTGAAAAGAGCCGAAGGACAACTAAGAGGGCTTCAAAGGATGATTGAAGAAGACAGAACTTGTACGGATATACTCACTCAGGTTTCCGCCGTGATATCGGCACTTTCGAAGATTTCTGAAATGATTGCCAAAACCTATGCCAAAAAGTGTGTTCTTGAAATAAATGAAAAGGGAGATCCTTCAAATCTAAACGAACTTATAGAGAATCTCATTAACCTGAGAAGAATATAGAGATCAGGATATTGAAACGCAACAATGTATAATAATGATAATGATTAAAATATAGCTTATATCGAAGCGAGAAATTTTTTGTTTGAAGAGAGTGTGTATATTTTAAAAAATAGTTTTCTTTGGATATAGATTCAGAGAAACCACGGGAGGATTGACTATGAAGAGAAACTTAATAAGAGTTTCAATTGTAATATCATTATTGGTTGTTGTTTTCACTTTAGGAGCGTTTAAAGATCTAACAGACTATGAAAAAAGGAACAAATTCGAACCAGTTTTTGAAATATTAAATTATATAGAAGACAATTATTATGATATTGATAAAGTGGATTACGACAACATACTGAACGAAACCCTTACAGGAACGATGAAAGGGTTAAACGATCCTTTTGCATGGTATTTTACCCCAAGAATGACTCAAGAAAACAAAATAGATACAGAATCAAAGTATGGCGGGATCGGAGCAGTAGTAACGTATAATTCTCAATATGAATGTCTTGAAGTGGTTTCACCGATGGAAGGCTCTCCAGCCAGAAAGGCGGGGCTTAAAGTAGGAGACTTAATTGTAACTATAGATGGGCATGATGTTGCTGAAACAGGATATTACGAATCAGTAGACCTGCTAAGAGGTGAACCCGGTACAGAAGTCACGGTAGAGGTTTACAGGGATAATTTAGAAGAGCCACTTATAATAACCATCTTAAGGGAAAGAATTGAAATCAAAACAGTTAAATATGCAAAATTTGATTATGAAGACGCAGAGATCGGTTATATAAGAATAACACAGTTTAGCGAGCCCACTTACAACGAGTTTGCAAGGGCCCTGGGAGAAGTAGTTGACTCAGATGGCTTGATCATTGATTTGAGAGACAATCCTGGTGGTTTATTGAACAGTGTACTGAATATATCCAGCCTTCTATTGCCTGCTGGCAAGACTGTTATAACGATAGAAGATAGAGATGGAAGCAAAGAGATCTATCGATCATGGGGCAGTGATGCAGCTAAATATCTAAAAGACAAGCCAATCGTGACTTTGATAAATGAAGGAAGTGCTTCGGGTTCTGAAATCCTTACCGGTGCGCTCAAGGATCATGATTTGGCGACGATTATAGGGACAACAACATTTGGAAAAGCTGCTGTTCAAACAGTGTATGATGTGTCAAATGGTGGCGAGATCTGGTTACCGACAGCCCACTATCTAACTCCAAATGGTTCTGATATTCATTTAAAGGGTATTTCGCCTGACATTACTGTTGATACAACAGAAACGATAATCGATTCGAATGAAGGAATGACTACAACCGAAGCCAATATTGATTTTGATAAAGACGTTCAGTTACAAAAAGGGCTGGAGGTAATTTTAGAAGAGTTAAAATGATGTTCAGAAAATTTTTAATGTGCACCTGGGATTAATATTTTAGATTTGCAGCCTTTGAAAATCTGCTGGTTGCTGAGAATTATCCAGGTGCTTTTTACTGAAATGAACCTGTTTTCTGTGAATTAAATAATTAAAGCCTAATGTAGAAATTTTTATTAGAAGTACGGATTACTTTTCAGTATACCTTTAAATTTATACCAGGTGAATTTATGAGACAGTTAAGCAGCTTTATCAATAACTACAAAATTCCAATTGTCGCCTTTTTTATTTCGCTGTCGATACTGGGCGCGTATCTTTCTTCAAAACTTATAGTAAATTCTGACTTAATGAAAATACTGCCACCGGATGATCCCGTGGTCCAGAAATATGAAAACTTTTCTATAAACAATAATACATCGAATATATCTTATGTTGTGCTGAAAACAGATTTGAAGAATCAAGATGGGATCAAATCACTCAAGGCAACAGCAGAAAAGATATTTAACAGTACTGAAGAGTTTTCACATATTGAAAGCATGGTGCGTTTTGATATTGTCTCAAATCAAGGTCCTTTAGGACTTCTTCTCATAAATCCTGAACAAATTCAAGATTTCAGTATAGGGAAAGAAATCATGCCAGAAAATCCTGACCGATTGCTTAACTATGATTTTTCTATTTTTCGTGAAATAGGCCTGTCCATTGATTCTTTTATACAGATAAGTAATCGAATACTGGACGAAAACGAGAACAAACAATTTGAAAGCTACATTAGAATGCCAGAGAATTTTCCAGAAGAAGATCCAATGATTCTCGTTATGGGATTCAAACTTGATGGTCCAAGTTCAGATATTTCATATGTACAAAAGGTTGCACCTGAGCTGAGAGAATGGATAGAAAGCAAGGTGAATGATCGTAATGTATATTTCAGTATGACTGGAGATCACTTCAATACATATGAATCGCATCAACAGGCCCAGTTTGATTTTACTCTTACAACAATTGTTTCATTAATGGGAATAGCTTTGTTATTCTTTTTGGCATATTCCAGTATAAGAATCACATTTTTTATGTTCAGCTCGTTGGCTATTTCGATGTTCCTAACCCTTGGGATATCATATGTAATTTTTGGTGAACTCAATATAGTAACAACATTTCTCAATGCCATAACACTGGGGCTTGGTATTGATTACGGAATACATATAATCACAAGGATGGCTGATGAATCCAAACGGACAGGAGACCCTGTAGAAATTTTATATCGAACTTATAAAGCCACCACTACCCCTCTGCTTGTCAGTGCTCTGACTACGGGCTTTGTTTTCATAATCCTTTCTTTTGTTAATGCTCCCGCAATTAGAGAATTGGGTATTCTTACAGCACTCGGTATTCTTGTGTTTTTCACTGTGATGTATTTCTTCCTGCCCGCTTTATCGATTACTTCTATAAGTAAAGGTGGGTCTTCAGCCAAAATACATTCGCTTGATAAATATTTCTATTTTCTTTCAAGGCTTGGAAAGAAATATTCAGGAATTTCCCTGGCCATAGTGGTAGTGCTTATTGTCTTTTTATCTTACTTTGGGGTGCATAACATTCGCAACTTTTCCTATACTCCACCTGGATTGATATCGAAAGATTCTGAAACTATGGATTCACTAAGTCTTATTGAGAGAGTGTTTGGCTCTGAGTTGACAAATAATGTACCTTTTTTTGCAGATAATATTGAAGAATTAAAGGAAATTTCAGATAAACTCAAAGAGAACAAGAATATTGACAGTGTAACTTCCATTCTTGATCTTTTGGGAGAAGACGAGGCAAATTTCCTGGAAAATTTCAGACAGGTACTACGTTCGATGGAAACCTTTAGAGATTCTCCTGTTGTAGAATCGTTACTTAAGAAAAATCAATATTACGGTCCTCTGGTGGAATTTGTGCAAAAGGCTGAAAATACAAATAATACATCCGAAGTTCTTGATTTAATGATTGGCTATCTACCGGAAGATATTAAAAGACAGCTGTACTATATTACTCCAAAAGGTGAAGATTACTTTGTTCTTTCAGCCGAACCCAGTCTGAGAATATACCAGGAAAATGGAATAAAAAAACTATTTGAAAGTCTTGATGAGTTACAGGATGAAGCAGGAGGTTATCCAAAGGTTTATTATCACATGATGAATCTGGTTAGAAAAATTACAACCCCTGTATCATTGTTTGCACTGGGCTTTATCTTCTTTGTTATTTATCTGGAAAGAAGGAGTATTTTTGATAGTATCAAATTGATCATTCTGGTAATTGGCGTGCTACTATCTATGTTCGGAGTTATGGGGATAATGGGTATAGAGACAACGTTTGTTACTATTATTTCTGCTCCGTTGATTCTTGGAATTGGTGTTGATGGAATGGTACATATGATACATGGTGCATCAAAGGACAGACATTATGAATCTGCCCGAACACTGAAATCGGTAACCATGTCAGCAGTAACAACCATGCTCGCCTTTATGAGTTTCGGACTGGCTCAGGGCAGATTATTGAGATACTTTGGCATGAGCCTTTCAGGAGGGGTTTTAATTTCTCTTATTGTTGCCACTTTTGCTGTTCCTGTGATACCATGGAAGAGATTGAAATAGGAGGATAAAAAATATGCCTGTACACTTGTTGGTTGCTTATATTGTTGCCAATCACGCTTTCGTAAATAATAGCAAACTAGGTGAAATGAATGAAAAGAGATTTCTATATCAGATACTGTGGGGCGCAGTGGTATTTTTGGCTTTTAGTTTTGATACTTTGTTTACCACACCTAAGGGAATTCTTGTGTTTATAATTGCGATTTTAGTATTACCTGTGATCTTATTTTTGCGAACGCGGTTTTCTCAGGATTTCATTGAATTAATGGCAGTTATTGTATATGCATTTCTGTCTTTTCTTGCAGCGGATTTGCTACGTTATTCGTTTATCACAGCCCCCTTTGCATGGTATTTGCTGGGAATTTTACTTGTTACGGTTGGTGTAACTTATTTCTTCAGAAAAGGTATTATCGATTTTCTAAAGAGCGATTCGATAGGAATAACCGAAAGACTTGTAATATTCATTTTTGTTTTTGCGAACAAAATTGAGTGGGTTATTATTTCTGTGCTAGCGGCAATTGTTTACAGAGTGTTTTTTTCAAAAGAAAGAAAAATTGAATGGGTTCTAAGCCCCGTTATTGGAGTAGGTTTTTCATTCCTATGGAAATTGATAATGGAGAATATTTTCTGATATGAGATATGTTATAGGAGATATTCATGGTTGTTTGAAAAGCCTTAAAAGACTTATGAAGAAACTACCTGTTAAGAAAGAAGATGAATTGATTTTTGTAGGCGATTATATTGATAGAGGAAAAGACTCGAAGGGAGTAGTGGATTTTCTTCTCGATCTTTCAAAAAAATACAGATGTATATTCCTCAGAGGTAATCATGAACAGATGTTGCTGGATTATCTTGATGATAAGAAGATGGGAAGAATCTGGTATCTCAACGGGATGGATGCCACTTTGGATAGTTATGGAAATATAAATTCGATTCCTAACGATCATCTTGAATTTTTCAGAAATACTAAATTTTATTATCAGACAGAGAAATATCTTATTGTTCATGCTGGGGTTCTCCCAGGGAAACCTTTTGAGGAACAAGATGAAATGGAATTGATATGGATAAGAGAAGAATTTATATATTGCAAAAAACCGTTATATGATAAAATAATCGTTTTTGGTCATACTCCATTTCTTGATGGACCTTATATTGATAAAACCAAAATTGGAATAGATACTGGATGCGTTTATGGTGGCAAATTAACAGCTATAAGGCTTGAAGACAGAGAACTTTTTCAGGTTAGTTGTTCAAGGTAGAGAACCATGTACAGGATTTCCATTCACGAAGGTTACCACTGCTTTAGTTTCTGCTAAATCAATCTTCGATGCTTGAAGTAGATCGGTTTTCGTTATAAAGAAATCAGCTTTTTCTCCCACCAAAAGTCTTCCAGTATCATTTGAGAAACCATGTTTTCTTCCGTTTATCATATATAAATAAAGTATGGTTTTTCTGTCAAAAAAGTTATCTGCAGCGTTAATATTTAAAAACGGATTTGGATCTTCCACCGGCGAATCGGTGGATAATGAAAGACTCACTCCTGATTCAAACATTTTTCTGAAAGGATAAGCTTTTTCCCTGTAACGGTTTTCGCCCAATCTTGCCAGTGCCATTTCGTTATCAGAGATATAAAACACCGGTTGAATCGATGCAATCAAACCAATTTCGGCCATTCTACTAATCTGATTATCGGAGGCAACCTGAAGGTGTATCAATCTATGCTTCAATGAACTATTTGGATAATTGCTTAATACATTAAGAGCCAATTCCAGGGCTCTATCGCCTATGATATGTATCGATAACTGTAATTTCTCCTTTTCACAAAGAGTGAGAATATTATTAAGCTCTCCTTCCGAGTAGTAAAGCAAACCTCTGTTTTCTACATCATCGGCATAAGGATCCAATAATGCGCCAGTTCGTGCACCAAATGATCCGTCAAGGAATATCTTTACAGACCCAATTGTAAGGAATTCATTTTCGTAATCTGTATAATGTTTGATTTTTTCAATAGAAGACTCAGGAACATTTAATTTTTCAAAGATCTTAATTCTGTTTTGAGCAGACAGGGTATCAAGAAGAGTTTTCATCTCTACACCATGAAAATCATCGGTATGGACGTGCGTAATACCGAATCCCAAGAGCAAATCTATACCTTTGTTCATAAACTTGTTGATTTCTTGCTTTGACAGAGTTATCAAATTCTGTGTTTTAATGAGTGCCCTTTCTTTTAAGTAACCTTTTGAGATAACGGTACCATCAAGGCCATCAAACTCCTTTAAATTGTACTTGTCGATCATTGCACTGTTAACGACTGCCACATGTCCACATCTTCTTTCAAGAATTGCAGGTGTTTCCGGAAAAAATTCATCAAGGTAAACTCGATCAGGCATAAATCCAAGTTTATCCTGATCCCAACCTCGTGCATTAAAGATAGTAAGTTCTTCATCACTGCTGGAGTAATTTTTTAGAAGTGAACAGAGTTTTTCTTTGCTATTTATTTTATCAAGAGATGGAGTTAATTGTCGTTTTCCAGTAGATATTAAATGAAGATGAGAATCCACGAACCCGGGATAAACATAGTATCCTCCAATGTCATGAGTTTTTGCACCATCATCATTGTTACTGATAATACTATTTTTAACGACAAGATCACGTTTGTTGAAGGTACCATTCTTGGGATCATAAACCATTCCGTTTTTTAACTTTATATTCATGTCTGCAGGTTATTTATATCTACCCGTTCACCTCCTAAAAAACAAATAGAAAATGGTTCTCCTGATATTACTATCTGTTTATGTCCATTATATTATTTTTTGAGAGCTATGTGAAAAGTCTAAAAAAGCGGGGGAAATCCCCCGCTTGTGATTTACGTTAATTATACGATCAGGGATAAATCCCTCTGAGCTTTGTAGCAGTTGCAACACGGTCAATTGCTACTATGTAAGCAGAGGTTCTCATATCTGTTCCGTATTTGTGCATTGTTTTGACATTGGTATTGAAAGCCTGCCTCATAATTTTGTGGAGGGCTCTTCTTATGTCTTCCAATTCCCAGAAATACCACTGCAAGCCCTGAACCCATTCGAAATAAGATACTGTTACACCTCCGGCATTGGCAAGGAAATCGGGTACAAAGAAAATGTCTTTGCTTAACAATATATCTTCTGCTTCTGGTGTTACGGGACCATTTGCTCCTTCTACGATAACCTTTGCTCTGACATCGTTTGCATTTTTCTCAGTGATTGCATTTTCGAGTGCAGCAGGAACAAGTACGTCTACGTCCAGCGTAAGCAGGTCTTCATTTGATATTGATTCAGCTTTAGGATAACCTTTTACAAGTCCGTTGTTCGTGTTGGTGTACTCGATTAATTCGTTTATGTCCAATCCATTTTCATCGTAAATTCCACCCGAAACATCACTTACGGCAATTATCCTGGATCCAATTTCTTCATGAATAAGTTTGGCAGCGTGTGAGCCAACATTACCAAATCCTTGAACTGCCACCGTAGTTTTCTCTGGATCCATGTCTTTATAATTGATCGCCTCTTCTGTTACTACTCTGACCCCTCTTCCAGTTGCTTCTGATCTTCCAGCTGAGCCGCCTATTTCAAGAGGTTTACCGGTTACTATGCCGAGTACAGAATGCCCCATATTCATAGAGTAGGTATCCATATACCAGGACATTACCTGCGCGTTGGTATTGACATCAGGAGCAGGAATATCTTTGTCTTCTCCAAGTATTACCTGAATTTCCGAAAAGAACCGTCTGGAAAGTCTTTCAAGTTCACCTTCGCTGAGCTTTGATGGGTCAACTGCGATACCACCTTTTCCACCGCCGTAGGGAATTCCAACCACAGCAGCTTTCCATGTCATCCAGAAAGCCAGAGCTTTGACTTCGTCAAGTGTTACATCTGCATGGTATCGGATACCGCCCTTTGCTGGACCTCTTGCAATGTTATGCTGTACTCTATGACCTGTGAAGACTTTGATACTGCCATCGTCCATTCTCACTGGACAGTTAACTGTCAGTTCACGTTTCGGAAAGGAAAGAACCTCCACAAGTGAAGGATCAAGTTCCATTATGTCCGTAGCCTTTCGGAACTGTCTCAATGCATTTTGATATAAACTTACATCGGCCACTAAAAACCCTCCTCTACTGAAATTTGTGCTTTCAGATTAATTGTAGTCTCACGTGAGTTTGTGAACAAACCCACAAATTTGACAAAAGACGGATTTATTTGTAGTTAGTATTGATAAAGTCCTTTATTCGACTACGAGCAGCGTTAGATTTATTGGTTACACCATCGTCTTGTTTATGGTTCTCCTTAGATTTATACAAAATATAAAAAGGATAAACAAATAAGCGCGGTCAAGCCGCGCTTTTCTGGTACCCCCGGAAGGAATCGAACCTTCATTTGCGGATTAGGAATCCACCGTTCTATCCGTTGAACTACGGGGGCACACGCGCAAAATTATATCACTGGCCATTTAGCTTTTCAAGTTATCTATCTGGTAAAATAAGTAATATCCGCTTGTTAGGAGAATGCCATGTTTCCGATTAAGGATAGCATAAAAAGTTCAAAAACTCCTTATGTAACTTATGCAATTATCGTTCTGAACGTTGCAATTTTTCTGTATGAGCTTAGTCTCAACATGGCTGATCTTATTATTTTCGTTCACAGGTATGGACTGGTTCCCACCAGATTTACAGAAGGAAAAATCTTGATTCAAGGAATGTATGAAATGTCAGTGAATCAGCTGAATTTCATTCCATTTCTAAGTTCCACTTTTATGCATGGTGGGTGGATGCACATAATAACCAATATGTGGATACTGTTTGTTTTTGGAGACAACGTTGAAGGCAAGTTGGGGCACATACGTTTCCTGTTTTATTATTTGAGCTGGGGTGTGCTTGCAAATATTATTCAATTTTCTTTTATGCCAAACTCAAATGTGGCAATTATAGGCGCTTCAGGTTGTATAGCGGGAGTGATGGGTGCTTATTTGTATTTTTTCCCATGGAGCAGAATTTTAACAGTGGTCCCTATTTTATTTTTTCCACTTTTTTTTGAAATTCCTGCCTACTTTTTTCTTGTTTTGTGGTTTTTTCTACAATTCTTTAATGGAGTGTTTAAGGTTACTTCTTCTGGTTCCGCGGGAGTTGCATGGTGGGCTCATATAGGTGGTTTTGTTATCGGTCTCGTAATGGCAATACATTTTGCGAGAAAGAAAGGTGAAGTATGATGAAAAATATTGTAGCACTTGAAAGCACGGTTATAGCAAAGGGGCTTCCCGGCCCTTATAATGTTGAAACAGCTCTGGAAATGGAGACGATAGTAAAGCAAAACAGAGCGGTGCCAAAAACCATAGGAATTATCGCTGGGGAAGTGAGAATCGGTTTAACAAAGGAAGAAATAAAGTTTCTAGCAGACGACAAGAATGTCATCAAGGCTGGAACGGCTGAACTAGCCGCAGCTATTGTTGGAAAGAGAAATGCAGCGACCACGGTAAGTGCCACTATGTCACTTGCAAAAAAAGAAGGAATTGAAGTGTTTGCAACCGGCGGAATCGGTGGTGTTCATAGACAAAGGACCTGGGATGTGTCTCAAGATATTGCTGAACTTTCCAAAAATTCTATGATTGTTGTTTGTTCAGGTTTTAAAAGTATTCTTGATATCGAAAGGACAATAGAATTGCTTGAAACTTCCCAGATTACCACTGTTGGTTATAACACTGGCGTATTTCCTCTGTTTCATTCAAGAAGCAGTAGTTATAAATTGAGTTTCTCAACGGATGATCCATCAGAAATAAGAGATATTTTTCTTAAGAAAAAAGAACTGGGTTTATCCGGTGCGGTTCTGGTTCTAAATCCTGTTCCTGAAGAAGAGGAAATAGATTATGATAGGTTAAATAATTGGATAAGAAAAGCTGTAGATAATGCGGAAATAAAGAATGTAACCGGGAAAGATTTAACCCCATTTTTACTTTCCGAGCTGGCAAATTATTCTAATGGGCAGACGGTTAGGACCAACATTTCTTTGTTAAAAAACAACGCCAGAGTTGCTGCGATAATTGCCAGTACCTTCGCTTAGTGTAACGTAACAAAAATCTACTATTTAGTTTCATTTTTTTGATGTAACCATCTGGCTAGATAAATGAACGGTGTATCAAAGGCTGCTACAAACCACTTGAATACATATGTTGTAAACACTACCTGCCACCATACATTTAGCTCCAGTGTTCCCCAAAAAGCAATGAACACAAAAATTAACGAATCGAGAAATTGACTTACCATGGTAGAAAGATTGTTTCTCAACCATAGATATTTTCCTTTGGTTAGGCGTTTCCAGAAATCGAATGCCCATACGTCGTGTAGCTGTGAAATAATATACGCAATAAGACTTCCTGCGGCTATCCTGGGTAATATTCCAAATATTGTGCTGAGTGCTTTGTGAGCTTCAAGTGATTCTTCAATTGCTGAAGGAGTGAACGAGATGGCAAACTGCATGTAGAGTGTTGCAATCATAAGCGTTACGAACCCCAGTATAACTCCTTTTCGAGCTTCTTTTTTTCCATACAGTTCATTCAAAAGGTCTGTTGAAAAGAATATTGAACCGTAAACGATATTCCCCAGTGTTGCAGTTATACCAAAGAATTCAACAAGTTTAATAACCTGAATGTTTGCTATGATGATATTTGCAATGATCATCATGAACAATCCTTCTCGTTTAAATAATTTAAAGACTATAACTGCAATGGATAGATCGACGAACATGAAGATTAGCCACAACACTTCGTTACCAATATCTAAAAACATCTGTTCACACTCCAAAATATACTAACTTTCGTACGTTGACTGTATCATTTTAGCAGAACAGGTCCATTAAAAAAAGCGGCTTTCGCCGCTATGGTGGGCTCGGGTGGATTCGAACCACCGACCGCCCGGTTATGAGCCGGAAGCTCTAACCAAACTGAGCTACGAGCCCGACATTAAACGATTATAATACGCATGATATCCTCTGTCAACAATGAAAAACATTCAGTAACAGCTGTCAGCCGTGGTTTTTAGATTTTAAATATGCGGAAAGATTCATAATGTCAGAGGGTGTAATGCCCGGTATTCTTGTTGCCTGACCAATGGACCTGGGCTTCAATCTTTTTAGTTTGTCTCTGGCTTCAGTAGATAAATTTGGTACTTCGTCGTAGTTGATATCTATCGGAATTTTTTCATGTTCCAGACGCTCAAATTGACTTACTTCCCTCTCCAGACGATTGATATAACCCTGATATTTCACAACTGTTTCTACCTGTTCTTTGATATTGTAATCTGTAATGGGATCAGGATCGAACTGTGATAATAATGAATAATCTACTTCTGGTCTTTTAAGTAACTGGATCATTCGTGTTGACTGATATATGGCAGAGGATCCTATTTTAAGCAATTCGTTGTTTACTTTGTTCGATGGTTTTACAACAACCTCGTTTAGTCTTTCAATCTCCTTTTCAACAGTTTCATTTAGTGTTAGAACCTTTTCATTGAACCATTTGGGTATTAAACCATACTTATAGCCATATTGTGTCAACCTCAGATGTGCATTATCATGTCTGAGTAACAATCTGTATTCTGCCCTTGAAGTCAATAAACGATATGGTTCATCAACGCCTTTTGTAACCAGATCATCTATCATAACACCAATATATGATTCCGATCTTTTCAGTATAAGAGGTTCATCTCCCCGAATCTTTGCAACTGCATTTATTCCAGCAATTAGTCCCTGACCTGCTGCTTCCTCATAACCACTTGTTCCATTTACCTGGCCTGCAAAATAGAGATTTTCAACGATCTTTGATTCCAGGGTCGGATACAATTGATTTGGCTCAATATAATCGTATTCTACGGCATATGCAGGTCTAATTATTTTTGCATTTTCCAGCCCTTCAATCGTATGTATCATTTCTTTTTGGGTTTCAAGGGGGAGGCTGGTAGATAATCCATTAAGATAAAACTCTCTGGTTAACTTTCCCTCAGGTTCAATAAAGAGCTGATGGCTGTCCTTGGAAGAAAATTTCATCACCTTATCTTCAATGGAGGGGCAATATCTTGGTCCTTTTGAATGTATGAGCTTTATATCGCCATATAACGGCGAAAAGGTAATATCTCTTCTAATGATGGAATGGGTTTTATTGTTTGTATACGTTAACCAGCATGGATAATTTTTCTCCAGTACATAGGGTTCGGAGAAAAATGAAAAAGCAAGAGGTTCTTCTGATGTGTCCTGTCGGTCCATCTTTTCAAAATCAATTGAATCGCCATGAATTCTGGCAGGGGTTCCCGTTTTAAAACGTCTTACGACAAATCCTAGATCTTTAAGCGACTTGCTGAGCTTTTTGGAAGGAAATTCCCCCAGCCTTCCGGCTTCGAAATAATCCTGACCAATAAATATACGCCCTCCAAGGAATGTACCTGTGGCAACAATTACAGCTTTGCAGGAGAAATTTCCTTTGAAATGTGTCCTAACTCCTGAAACCTTGCCATTTTCTGTGAGAATCTCAGTAGCTATAGCGCTTTTTATATCGAGATTATCCTGCTGTTCAAGTACATGTTTCATCTCCTGACTGTAATTCAGTTTATCTATTTGTGAACGTAACGCTCTTACTGCCGGGCCCTTTTTTGTGTTTAGCATTCGAATATTAATGGAAGTTTTGTCAGTTGTTTTTGCCATTTGTCCACCAAGAGAATCTATTTCTCTAACAACAACACCTTTTGCAGGACCACCAATAGCAGGATTGCATGGAGCCCAACCAACGGTATCAAGATTGATGGAAAGTAACAGTGTTTTTGCTCCCATGCGTGCTGGAGCGAGTGCTGCTTCGATACCAGCATGTCCCGATCCTATTACAATAACATCATATTTGTAATTACTATTCAACATAATCCCTCCCTGGTATGTAATATAATTTTACAACAGAGAGGAGAATTGTTACATGAGTGATGTTGGTTTTGTTGACACAACGTTCAGGGATGCCCATCAGTCTTTACTCGCAACACGGGTTACAACGGATGAACTTGTAAGAATTGCCGATGTTGTGGATCAGATTGGTTATGATGCTGTGGAAATGTGGGGCGGGGCAACCTTTGATGCCTGTGTAAGGTATCTGAAAGAAAATCCCTGGGAACGTATAGATAAATTAAGGAAGCGCTTCAAGAGTACTGAAATGCAAATGCTGTTAAGAGGGCAAAATCTTGTCGGTTACCGTCACTACGCTGATGATGTTGTCGAATTATTCATAAAGACTGTAGCCAAACATGGAATGGATAGAGTGAGAGTATTTGATGCCCTGAATGACTTCAGAAACATCAAAAAATCATCTGAGGTAATAAAGAATAATAATATGCACCTTCAAATAGCCATCGCTTACACAGTCAGTCCGGTGCACAATGTTGATCTTTTTGTAGATTATGCAAGATCTGCTGAAAAGCTTGATGCTGATTCACTGTGTATAAAAGATATGGCTGGTTTGTTAACTCCTGATATTGCATATAAACTCGTTTCAAGAATAAAGAAAGAAACGTCGTTACCTGTTAATGTTCACTCTCATTTCACTTCCGGACTGGCGGATCTGACCTATTTGAAATCTGTAGAAGCTGGAGCAGATCTTGTTGATACTGCGATTTCTTCCCTTGCATCAGGTGCCTCTCAACCTCCTGCCGAGAGTTTGTGGATAGCGCTGAACAAACTGGGTTATGCTGAAAAACCGGATTTGAAAAAACTTAAGAACGTTAGAGACTATTTTAAACAAATTCGAGACAAACATGCAGATACAGATATTGGCATGAAGACGGTGAATCCGGAAATTCTGATAAATCAAATTCCTGGTGGTATGATATCCAATTTGATCAATCAGTTAAGAGAACAGAAAGCTCTACATAGACTGGAAGACGTTTTACGTGAAGTTCCAGAAGTTAGAAAAGATCTGGGATATCCACCTCTTGTAACCCCGAGTTCTCAGATTGTTGGAGTGCAATCAGTAGTGAATGTACTTTCAGGTGAGAGATATAAGATAATAACCAATGAGACCAAAAATTATATCAAAGGTTTATATGGAAAACCACCAGGCGTGATTTCTGAAGACTTAAAAAAAATTGTAATGAAAGACAAAGAACCATTGAAGCACAGATCTGCGGACTACCTTGAGCCAGAAGTGGAAAGGGCGAAAGAAAAGATTGGCTTGCTAGCGAATAGTGATGAAGAACTCCTTATTTATATATTGTTAGGAGATACAGGTAGAACTTATCTGTTAAATGAATATGAAAAGAACCTTAAGGTCGACATGAAAATGGCGGATACCTATTCAGATAAGGTAGCAGTATACCCAATTTAAAAGCATAGACGAATAAACAAAAGCTTTTGATTAATAATTCCCTTTCAGCAATGTTGAAGGAAGCTTAGTGTGTTTAGTAAGAACCTTGCTTCATAAAAAATCCATGTTAAAACTGTTAAAATTATAATATGTACGTAAATACACATTTTCAAAAGGGAGGTTGAACAAATGAGAAAGTTAGTGCTTTTTTTATTTGTCGCATTTGCAATGGTAAGCACGCTTAATGCTGCTGTTACAGTCTGGACGTCAGAGGTTCAGGTGCCTGTTCTACAAAAAATCGGTGCTGATTTTGAGAAAAATTACGGTATCGAAGTGAGGATTGAACAGGTGAACTTTGGTGACATCAAATCAAAATTCCTCACCGCTGCGCCAGCTGGTGAAGGGCCAGACGTAATTGTGGGTGCACATGACTGGGTCGGTGAACTGGTTGAGAACGGTCTTATAGAACCTATTCCTTTCCTACCAGAAAAAGACCAGTTTTATGAATCGGCGCTAAATGCATTTTCTTACAAAGGAAAATTGTATGGTGTACCGTACGCAATAGAAGCTCTGGCAATTTTGTACAACAAAGATCTCGTTGATGAAATACCTGAAACAATTGAAGAACTGGAAACAATCGGTGCAGAAGTTGCGGATGATGAAGTGGTTGGATTCATTTACCCGGCAACTGATTTCTATTTCTCATACCCATTTATTTCAGGATTCGGTGGCTACGTATTTAATCTTACCGATCAAGGTTACGACGTTGCAGATATCGGACTTGCTAACGAAGGAGCCATTAAAGGTGGGAAGCTTATAAAGAGCTGGTTTGATACTGGTTTAATACCTCAGGGAGCCAATTATTCATTAATGGATTCTCTGTTCAGAGATGGACTTGCTGCATTTATCGTAAATGGTCCCTGGTCAACATCTGGTTATCAGGAAGCGGGTATCGACTACGATATCCTTCCATTTAGCGAAATCACGCTATCCAATGGAGAAAATCCATTACCATTTGTTGGTGTTCAGGCATTTATGGTTAACTCAAGGTCGAGCAACAAGCTGGAAGCCATGGAATTTGTTGCAAGTTATTGTAGTACCTTCGAAACGCAGTATGAATTGTTCTTAAATGACAAAAGAGGTCCTGTTAGAGAAGACGTATTTGCTTATATCGAGGGAACGGGTGGACAGGAAGTTTATGACATACTGCAGTTCTCGAAGAGTGCCTCCATAGGTAATCCTATGCCCAACGTTCCAGAGATGGCACCCGTCTGGGGAGCAATGCAGGATTCCCTGGGTCTTGTTATCAATGGAGAAGACACTGTAGAGAACGCTTTCGAAACAGCAGTAGAAAAGATAAAAACATCAATTGGAATGTAATTTAGTTTGAGAATTCAACCGCGGAGCCTCAAGGCTCCGCGTTTACTTATACCTTACCTCTGGAGGTTATAATAAGGTGTCCGGCAAAAAGCTTTTCATATATCTTGCGGCAATGTTTTTTCTTGCAATTTATAACGCTTTTGTTATCTGGGGTATTTTTGTTTTATGGGTAAACGCTCGTTATGGGCTTGCAATAGTTCTTATTGTTTTAACATTATTAATTGATTATGTTTCTTTCAGCAGGAAAGGTTATCCCTATCGATACATGATACCTGCGCTAATCTTGCTTTTTGTTCTTACTATCTATCCAATGTATTACACGTTTGATGTAGCGTTTACAAATTACGGAACAGGACATCTTTTTACCAGACCGGAAATAGTGCAAAAACTTTTGAACGAGTATTTTTATGTGCCGGATGATCCAACTGAATATAATTTCTGGGTTTTTGTCAAACTTAAAGACTATAAGCCCTCCAATGATTTTGTTATGTTGTTTGAAGAGGGACGTTCAGAAAATAGATTTATTGCTCCAAAACCGGATGTAATATCACGTGATAGTGATGGAAATAT
>Ga0182239_1000111_pt1 | contig 28235 bp, 26 predicted proteins | sample hydfrate6_PW_210_FD_132456 | JGI IMG/M metagenome (GOLD analysis project Ga0182239, IMG submission 132456) | Subsurface microbial communities from deep shales in Texas, USA - hydraulic fracturing test 6_PW_210 | ecosystem: Environmental > Aquatic > Deep subsurface > Shale gas/oil reservoir >... | reverse complement strand
CGGTGAAATCCGGTAAGGACATAGACACACACGGACATGAGCTCCAAGGCCACAAAGATCAGAATAAGATGACCTGAACAGGCCATAAAAGACATGCCCACAGCGGCAAATAAAATCAGGCTGTAGTATTCACCGCTGGCCATGTGTTGAAAGTAACGCTGGTAGTTGATAGAGACCAGAATAGTCAAAAAGACGATGAGCCAGATGGTCATATTGAGAAAGGCGGAGAATCCGTCGGCAAAGACCATGCTCTGATAATTGGCTGTCTGCGGGGTCAGATTATTGATCACAAAAGCAGCGCTGATCAAAAGGCCGAGTATGCTCAGCCCGGGCAGGAAATAGCGTGACTTATTTTTGATCAAAACATCAGAGACCAGGACGACAAGTCCAGTGAGGACCAGGATGGTCTGGGGCAGAATAGCCTGCACCGGGATAATAGGAACCGCAAATTCTACGTGCATGATTACTGTCCTCCGTGCGTTGGGCTCACACGATCCCGGAGATCATTTGTATCCGGGATGAAATCCATCCATTGGGCCAATTGACCTTCCCGGGGTAGTCGTTGTTCTTCCAAGGCGACATACATGTTGTATCTGCTCTTGACGGTATGGAGGAAGTGCTCGGCTGATGCATCCATTTGCCGCAGGAAAAGACCAGGGAAAATACCCATGATGATGATTAAGACGGCTATGGGCAGCATGGTTACGGTCTCTCTCCAGGTCAGGTCGGTCAGCCCTGAATTTTTATCCTTGTCAACCGGTCCGAACATAACCCGCTGGTACATCCAAAGCATGTATATGACACTGAACAGAGCTCCTGAAGTGGCAATTATGGCCACGACCGGGTAGCTTTTGTACGCACCCAGAAGGATGAGAAATTCACCCACAAATCCGTTGGTTCCCGGGACGGCAACTGAAGCCAGAGTAGCAATCATGAGAAAGGTGGCATATACTGGCATGAGCTTGGCCAAACCGCCGAATTCTTCCATCAGCCGGGTATGACGACGCTCATAAATCATGCCAACCAAAAGAAAGAGGGCCCCGGTGGACAACCCGTGATTGAGCATTTGGTATATCCCTCCCTCAACGCCTTGCATATTCAGGGCAAAGAGTCCGACCAGGACATAGCCCATATGACTCACACTGGAGTAGGCCACCAGTTTTTTGATGTCCGGCTGGACCCAGGAGACAAGAGCGGCGTAGACGATTGCGATCACTCCCAAGGCAGCAATTAGAGGTATGTACTGATGGGTGGCATAAGGGAACAAGGGCATGGCAAAGCGAATAAATCCATATGTGCCCATCTTCAGCAGGATAGAGGCCAGGATCACACTGCCGGCTGTAGGGGCCTCGACATGGGCATCCGGAAGCCAGGTATGCAAGGGAAACATGGGGACCTTAATGGCAAAGGCCAGGAAAAAGGCTGCACAAAGCCAGAACTGCATGCTGACCGGTATATGCAGTTCCAGGAGATTGAAGAGATAAAAGGAAGCCTCTCCTGTTGTTTCCAGATTGTGAAAATAGAGGACAACAATTGCTACAAGCATGAAAATGCTGCCCAAGGCGGTATACAGGAAAAATTTTACAGCGGAGTAGATTCTGCGCTCTCCACCCCAGACGCCGATGAGCAGAAACATGGGAATGAGCATGAGTTCCCAGAATACATAGAAGAGGACCAGGTCCATGGCCAGAAAGGTTCCGATCATGGCGGTCTCAATAAGTAGAAAACTAATAATGTATTCTCTGATCTTTTTTTGTATGTAGGTAAAGGAGCACAGGATGCATAGAGGAACAAAGAAGGTGGTCAATAGGACCAGCCACAGACTTATTCCGTCCAGACCCAAGGAATAACTGATCCCTAAGCTCTCAATCCAGGCCTTGTGCTCTACAAACTGCATGCCGGCCACAGAAGGGTCAAAGGCAATGAGTACTGGGATGGAAACCAGAAACTCGAGCAATGAAATGGCCAAGCCAATGGACCAGAACCTCTTGGCTGCTCCAGGGCCGGACCCGGGCATGACGGCGACGACCAATACTCCTATTAAAGGGAGAAAGGTCAGAATACTAAGAATGGGCACGCCAGTGAGACTCATCGACGACTCCTTGTGATCCTAGACCAGGGCAAAGACTGAATACATGACCAACAGCGCGGCGCCAAAAAGAAAGGATATGGCATAGGCCTGCACGTATCCGCTTTGGATGATACGCAGTCTGCTGCCGCACCATCCAACGGCATGAGCCACTCCATTCACGGCACCGTCGATAACCCGTACATCAAATCCCTTCCAGAGAAAAACACTCAACGCATGGAGTGGACGGACAATAAGGAGCGAATATATTTCGTCCACATACCACTTGTTAAGCATTGCCGTATACAACCATTGAAATTTCGTGGCCAGTTCGTGCGGAAGCTCCCGTTTGCGTACGTACATGGTATAGGCCAAACCAATTCCAATAAAGACTATGACTACCGAAATGATCATGAGCAGATATTCTGTACTCACGGAATGATGGCCGTGCCCACCAACGTGGTGCATCACTGGTTCAAGAAAATGCTCTATCCGATTGCTCCCACCAAGTGCTGCCGGAACACCGATTGCTCCCCCAATGATTGAGAGAACGGCAAGCACGGTCATGGGCACGGTCATGGATTTGGGTGATTCGTGGATATGTTTTTGGACATCTTGGGAGGCACGACATTCATTGAAAAAGGTCATAAAGATGAGCCGGAACATATAAAAGGCGGTCATTCCGGCAGTGATGACCCCAATGAGCCACAGCACAGGGTGGCCGTTGGCAAATGTATACCACAAGATCTCATCTTTGCTGAAAAAGCCGGACAAACCGGGAAATCCGGCAATAGCCAAGGTTCCTAAAAGCATAGTGATGTAGGTAACTGGTATCTTCTTGCGCAGGCCGCCCATAAAGCGCATATCCTGTTCATTGGCCAGGGCATGCATGACACTCCCTGCACAGAGAAAGAGCAATGCCTTGAAAAAGGAATGGGTGACCACATGAAAGATGCCGGCACTGAAGGCTCCGACGCCGAGACCCAAGAACATATATCCCAGCTGACTGACCGTGGAATAGGCCAGGACCCTTTTGATATCGTTCTGGGTCAAAGCGATAGTTGCGGCCATAAAAGCGGTCAGGGCTCCAATGACGGCAACCACCTGCAAACTGAGCGGAGACATGGAATAGAGCACATTGCTTCTGGCGATAAAATAAATGCCGGATGTGACCATGGTTGCGGCATGGATGAGTGCGCTGACCGGGGTCGGGCCGGCCATAGCATCAGGAAGCCAGACATACAATGGGATTTGGGCCGATTTGGCTGTACAGCCGATGAAAAAAAGGAGGCAGACAGCGGTGACAACCCCTTGGGGCATAAGGTGCGCATGCTCGAAGACTTGGGTAAAACGCAGGGACCATACACCATGCTCCCCAAGACTGATCATAAGGAGAAAAAGGGCAATTAAAAAGGCAAAGTCTCCGACCCTGTTAGTGATAAAGGCCTTTTTCCCGGCTTTGGCATTGTCCAGATTACTGAACCAAAAGCCGATAAGCAGGTAAGAACACATGCCAACACCTTCCCAGCCCAAAAACATAAGCAGGAAGTTGTTGGCCAAAACAAGGTTGATCATGGAGAACATGAATAAATTCAAGTAAGTGAAGTATCTGTAGTATCTGCCTTCACTGTGCAGCATGTAGCCAATGGAATATATATGGATCAAAAATCCAACCCCGGTCACAAAGAGGCACATGACCATAGACAAGGGGTCTATCTGATAGGCAATGGATACACTGAAATCTCCTGCCCGAATCCATTCGAACCAAACATATTCGACGAGGCGTTCGGGTCCCGGGAGAGCCAGGAGTTGAAAAAAGGTGACCACTGTCAGGACAAATGCAAGCCCCACTGCCGAGCAGGCAATCCAATGGATACTTGATTTGTTTGTCTCTTCCAGTCGCCGGCCCAGTATGCCGTTGACCAGAACCCCAATCAGGGGAAAGACCGGAATGAGCCAGATATAATCAAACATATCATTCTCCTCGACTTACCATTTGAGCAGGTTGAACCGCTCCACATCAATGGATCCGGTCTTTTGGTACATGCGGAAGAATATCGCCAAGCCAACGGCAGCTTCCACTGCGGCCACAGCCATTATGCACATGACCATAAAGGCTCCATCTGCACTTTGTGTGCTGCGGGCAAAGGTCAAAAAGACCAGATTGACACCACCCAGCATGATTTCGATGCTCAAAAATACAACGATGGCTGTTCTGCGCACCAGTGCACCGGCAGTGCCGATGAGAAACAGGGCCAGTCCCAAGCCGAGGAACACGCTTTGATATTCCATACAGGTGACTCCTTAACGATCTTTCTTAGCCAAGGCCAAGGCTCCAACCACGCCAGCAGTGAGCAAGACTGAAACGAGTTCAAAGGCAATGATATAATCTGAAAATATTCGGGTAGCCAGGATACCGGCTTCGCCGATATCTTCCAAAGCCTGAACTGTGAACGGTCCACTGATGGGCGACGTCTCAGGAAGAAGTTCAGCCAATCCGAGTAAGCCGACCATAAAGACCACCAGGACGACGAGTCCAAGGGTCTTTACATTCCACAACAGGTATGGTCCGGAACTAAATCGCAAGTTGAGCATCATGATGGCGTAGAGAATGAACATCATGATGGCTCCGGCATAGACAATGATCTGCAAAATAGCCAAAAACTGGAGATGAAGAAGAAGAAAAAGTCCTGCAAGGGCAATACAAGATACGATCATCCACAGTGCGCAATGCACGATGTTCTTGGTGCATACCACCAAGAGACTGGACAAAACGGATAAAACAACAAAAAATGTGAGTATGCTGAGTTCAGCCATGGATCTCATCTCCTTCACATAGAAGAACAAAGGCTTTGCAATATGCCGGATCTATACTTTTAGCCCAATATCTTTTGGGTCAAGCTCCGTTGATACTGAAACCGATACTGCTCTGGATCATGCAGCTTTTCTATACTAAACTGAAAATCTTCTCTGGTGGAATCGACATAATCATATACCTGACTTAAGGAAATTGCTCCCCGGGGGCATACTTCCTGGCAATATCCACAAAAAATACAACGAAGTTCATCAATGACAAATTCTGCCGGATAACGTTCGCCATTTTCAGGTTCATAGGGGGTCAAGGTTATGGCTCGAGCAGGACAAACTGCTGCACATAGTCCGCAAGCTACACATAAGAGTTTTCCATTTTCATCGCGATGCAATTGATGAAGTCCACGCCAGCGCTTACTGACATGCCTTTTTTGTTCAGGATATTGAATGGTTTTGTGTTTGGATAAAAAATTTCCAAAAGTGTATTGTAATCCTTTCAACAGGGGAGAGACGTATTTGATCTTACCGCTCCACTTTTCTCTGGCCCGAAGGATGTCTTTCTCATTCATGGGGAACTCCACTTGAGCCCTATGGCTTCCTTTGCAATGTTGGCCTGGATTTCTAGTTGAAATTAGTACACAGCCATGACCAGGGCGGTCACCAGGATGTTGACGATGGCCAAAGGCATAAGGAATTTCCATTCCAGCTTCATGACCTGATCATAGCGCAGCCTTGGAAATGTCGCCCGTTGCCAGATGCAGAAGAATACCACAAGTAACGTTTTTATGAAGAACCAAACGACGCCGGGCAAAAATGGCCCGTGCCAGCCCCCAAGAAAGAGGGTGGTCACAAGGCAGCCGAATATGAAAAGATGCGTGTATTCTCCAAAAAAGAACAGGGCGAATTTCATGCTGCTGTACTCAACATTGTACCCACAGCACAGCTCTGCCTCGGCTTCCGGCATATCGAAGGGGGTCCTGTTCAGCTCGGCCAACCCGCTGATTATGAATATAATAAAAGCTACGGGGGCATAAACGATGTTCCATAGGCCGGCTTGGGCATGTACAATATCGACAAGACTTAAGGACCCAGCGATCATAACCACACAAATGACTGCAAAGGCCATGGATAATTCATAACTGATGATAATTGCAGCCCCGCGCAGTCCTCCTGTATATCCATACTTGTTTCCTGAAGACCAGCCGCCGAGCACGCACCCATACGCACCCAGGGTACCCAGTCCAAGGATGATAAGGATGCCCACATCGGGATTCGCCAGATAAAGGGTAATTTCACGTCCCAGTATCGTTATGGAATCCCCAAACGGAATCAAGGCCAGCATAACCATAGGGCAGGCGATACTGATGATCGGGGCGATATAAAATATTGGGCGCTGGGCATTTAAGGGAACGAATTCTTCCTTTAACAAGAGCTTGATCCCATCTGCAAATGGTTGTAACAGCCCCCAGTAGCCAACTCGATTTGGTCCGTGTCTGAGTTGTATAAATCCCAAAATCTTACGTTCTGCCAGGGTCAAATAGGTAACGACCAGCATGCAGACGGTTAATACGATAACGGTCTTGATCATAGTGATGACCATTAATTCCAACATGGACCGTCCTCCTTAGGCAACTTTCTGAATAGAGACAGCACAGACCTTAAATTCCGGTATCTTGGCCACAGGATCCAAAGCAGTATTGGTCAGGGCGTTAATTGGTGATTCATGAAAATGAAATGGAACGAACACGACCCCTGGGCTTGTTCGTTCACAGATCCAGGCTTTGACCTTGGTCGTACCCCGTCTGGAGGTGATGGTCATCATGTCCCCGTCAAGAATCTCTAATATCTTGGCATCTTGGGGATTGATTTCGGCAAGGAGTTCTGGATACAGGCGATTCAGACCTTGTCCTTGCCGGGTCATGGTCCCGGTGTGATAGTGTTGTAAAACCCGTCCCGTGGTCAGGATAAAAGGGTAGTCACTGTCCGGCTGTTCCGCAGCGGGAAGATGATCGATAGTGCTAAACTGACCTCTTCCCCGGGTAAAATTGCCAACGTGAAGTATTGGGGTGCCAGAATGATCAACATGAGTGCAGGGCCAGGTTAAGGCCTGTACTTCAAGCCGCTCAGGGGTAATTCCTGCGTAACTTGGAGTTAATTCATTAATTTCCTTCAAGACCTGGTTGTATGCATATGGCATGGAATATCCCATCCGAGATGCAATGCTGGCGATAATCCAACTGTCTTCCTGGGCGTCACCCGGAGGGGTGACTGCTTTGCGCACCCGTTGTACTTTTCGTTCCGAATTTGTGAATGTGCCTTCTTTTTCAGCAAAACAGGCCGCAGGTAAAACCACATCCGCCTTGTGTCCGGTTTCGGTGAGAAAGATGTCTTGAACAACTAAGAAATCAAGTTTGTCCAGACTCTCTCCGACATGGGCCTGATCCGGATCGGACATCATGGGGTTTTCGCCCATAATATACATTGCTTTCAGACTTTTGTTGTGGGCTGCCGGTATCATCTCGGTTGCTGTGAGTCCAGGATGGCCTGGGAGTGAGGATACGTTCCACGCTTTTTCAAATTTGGCCCTGTGATCAACGTCGGTTACCGGCTGGTATGCCGTAAACACATTGGGCAGTGCACCCAAGTCACACGCACCTTGGACATTATTCTGGCCCCGCAGGGGATTGACACCCCCGCCCTGAACACCGACATTACCGCAGAGCATGGCCAGGTTGGCCAATGATTTGACATTGTCTGTACCGCATATGTGCTGGGTAATGCCCATGGCGTAAAGGATCGCTCCGGGATGGTTCTCTCCATACAGCCTGGCTGCTTCTTCCAGTTCATGAACGGCAAGCCCGGTAATGGAGGAAACATACTCCGGTGTATATTTGTCCAGAGCATCCCGCATTTCTTTGAAGCCGCTTGTTCGCTGTTTGATATAATTGACGTCGTGCAGTTTGTCCCGGATAATGATATGCATAAGCCCATTGATCCAGGCGATATCTGTCCCTGGTTTGGGCTGGAGCCAGAGGTGGGCATGTTCAGTCAAGGGAATCTGCCTGGGGTCAATAACCAGGAGTTTGGCCCCATGTTTGCGGACTGCTTCAATCACGTATTGGGAAAATACGGGATGATTTTCCGTTGTATTTGTCCCAGTGGTCAAAATGACCTTACTCTGCAAAAGGTCAGTTATAGGATTTGTCATGGCTCCACTGCCAAACGCGGCGGCCAGCCCGGCCACCGTGGAGGAGTGACAGAGCCGGGCGCAGTGATCAACGTTGTTGGTTCCAATCACAGCGCGCATGAATTTTTGAAACAGGTAGTTTTCTTCGTTTGTACATCTGGCTGAGGCAAGTCCGCCAATGCTGTCCGCGCCGGATTCTGAGCGAATTTTTGTCAGCCTGGACGCAACCAAGGACAAGGCCTCATCCCAGGATGCTTCCTGGAGTTGACCTTTCTTGCGGACAAGCGGTGTGGTCAACCTGTTTTCGCTGCCGATAAATTCATACCCAAATCTGCCTTTGACGCACAGACTGCCACGGTTCACACCGGTGTCTTCATCAGTGGTGACCCCAATGACCCGGTTGTTCTGGACCTTCAGTTGCAGCTGACAGCCGCATCCGCAATAGGTACATGTGGTTTGGGTCCGATTCTCCAGCCAGGGCCGGCCTTTATATCGGCTCAGGTCTTCCGTTAATGCCCCGGTTGGGCAAACTGCCAAGCATTCGCCACAGGAGACGCATCGCTCCGGATGACTGGCAACGACCTTGGCCTGATTGCCTTGGCCCTGAATGGAAATGGCTCCTATGCCCAGCACCTCATTACATGCAGTGACACAGCGTAAGCAGAGAATACAACGCTCTGGCCAGTAACGGATGTTCGGCGTTGCATACTCCGGGACCTCATTGGCTAAACGCTTGGTCATGGGCACATGATGCACCCCGAATTCATAGACCAAGTCCTGCAGGCGGCATTCGCCTCCTTTGTCGCATATTGGACAATCATGATGGCCGGTATGCATAAGCATGCTCAGGATTTCCCGCCTTGCTTCCACAACCCGTTGGGATTGCGTTTGAATCTGCATGCCGGCATTGGCTGGAGTTGAACAGGCGGGGACAAGATCGGCAACACCGTCCAACTCCACAACGCAAACCCGGCATGAACCAATGGCTTCCGCTCGTCGCATGTGACACAGGGTTGGAATGGCCACCTGATTGGCTCTTGCCACCTCAAGAATGGTCTGCCCTGGGGTGAACGAGACTTCCTGGCCATTAAGAAATAATGTCGGATCCATAGCGTGCCTCGATTGTACTCTGTGCTCTGGATGAAAATAAACTGAATATACTGTCGCTGCTATATGTCATTTGGTTTCTCTGCTGTCTGTTGGAGAGGGCGACTTTACGGATGAGTGCTGACAGCGGCCATTGCAATCCGGTAGCACCGCAGGCATCGCGAGGCCTCCAGCAAAGCCTGACCCTCATCAAAGCCACCCTCGACTTCTCCAAAATGAGTAATTCGCTCCTCAGGATCGAGAGCAGGCTGGCGGGCCCTTTTGTCGTATCCTTTAAAAGGCATTTTTTCAAAGGGATAGAAAACACCAAGTGAATTGATGTAATTTTCCATATCGTCTTGAACATCAGGGCTGCATTGCCCAGTCTGAAGATATTTATCAATATATTTGGCCCCTTTTTTGCCGGCGGCCAAGGCTGCAATCAGGGTTGCAGGGCCGGTAATACAGTCACCTCCGCCAAATATATCAGCCTCTGAGCTTTGGAAGGTCAATGAGTCAACCACCAATGTCTTCCATCTGGTCAGTTCAATTCCCTGCTCGTCTGGAAGGACGCAATCCACAACACAGGTCTGTCCAATGGCCGGTATGATGGCATCACACTCAAGGACAAAATTGGAACCTTCCACTGGTTCTGGTCTACGTCGGCCGGACTCATCCGGTTCACCCAATTCCATGCGGATGCATTCCAAACCAGTGACTTTTCCCTCTTCAGCTAAGATCTTGACCGGCTGCACTTGATAATGAAACTGTACACCCTCTTCTTGGGCTTCTTTGATTTCTACCGGGTCGGCAGGCATTTCTTTGATTGTTCGCCTGTACACCAGATTGACGTCTTCAAAACCTAATCGTCGAGCAGAGCGGACGCAATCCATGGCCACATTGCCGCCGCCGATGACCACGATATTCTTCCCTTCAAGTGGTTTTTGGCCCTGAGCAATAAGACGTAAAAATTCTACTCCGGTCATGAAGCATTGGTATCCGGCATCCTCACCTTCGCAGCGCATTTTGGAAGATTCAGGAGCGCCAGCTCCGACAAAGACGGCTTGATACCCTTGTTCACGCAGTTCTTTGATGGTGATATCTTGGCCGATGCTGGTATTGTAGGTAATGGTAACTCCCAATTTTTGTATGTATTCCACTTCCTTACGCAGCACATTTCTGGGCAGCCTATAGTCAGGGATACCGACTGCAGCCATGCCTCCTGGTTCTGGAAGGGATTCGTAGATATGACATGTATATCCGCGTTGGGCCAGATAATATGCACAGGATAATCCGGCTGGTCCAGCACCAACAATTGCGATCGGACCTTTTTTCTCACCCTGGGATGTGACCCGGGAGGGCGAGGCATCCGGATGACGGTTTTGTTCATAGTCAGCAACAAACCGCTTCAAAGCTTTGATAGCAATAGGCTCATCCAGCCTGGTTCTGCGGCAGTTCATTTCACAAGGACGCACGCACACACGTCCGATGGTCGCAGGCATTGGGCAATCGTTTCGGACCACGTCCAGGGCCTCTTTGTATTGGCCCAGTCGGATTTTTTCCACATAGGCTGGGATGTCCACGTGGGAGGGACAGGCGTTGGTGCAGGGAGCGGTGACCAAAAACTGATAATCACCGGATTCTATAGGTGTCTTTTGGGCAATGACCTGTTCAAATTCTTTTCTGTAAAAGCGCAAAGCATCCAGAAGTGGTCGTGGACCTGTTTCTCCAATACCGCATTTGGCAGTGTTTTTGACCAATTGAGCGAGATCAAAGAGCTGTTCGATATCTCCCGGCTGTCCTTGCCCATTGCATATTCGTTCCAAGAAGTCGGCCATCAATGCCGTTCCCAAGCGACATGGAAAGCATTGTCCGCAGGATTCCTGTTGGACCCGCTGCATATAAGCCCGACACATGTCCACGATATGCACATCTTGATCCCAAATCATGAACCCGTCCCAGCCCATGAAGGCCTTGAGCGGACCATGGTTTTTCAGGGAATCAGGTAGTTCAGCCTGGTTCTTCTTGTTTTCTCCGCGTGTCCATTGGCCCCAATTGGAAAATATCAGATTGCGCTGCATAGCGTATGCTCCATTCCCTAACGGTCTACTTCGCCCAGCACAATATCAATGCTGCCGATGATAGTGATGACATCCGCGATCATGTGCCCTTTGATCAAATAGGGCAAAGCACTGACCAGATAATAACCCGGTGATCGAATCTTCAGTCTGTACGGATGGGCTTCCCCGTTCCCAACCAGATAGAAGCCCAGCTCACCTTTGGCTCCCTCTACAGCATGATAGGTTTCTCCGGTTGGAATGGAAAAACCCTGGCTGGCGATTTTGAATCGCCGAATCAGATCGTCAACATTTTGGCGCACAGAATCCAAGTCAGGATTTGTTGTCCACGGGTTGTCAGCCATAATCTGTCCTGAAGGCAGATTTTCTATAGCCTGATCAATAATGCGAACAGATTGGGTCAATTCCTCCATCCGAACCAGATAGCGATCGTAGGTGTCCCCGTCCTCACCGATTGGGATTTGAAAATCAAAATCATGATAACTGGAGTACGGCACACTCTTTCGAACATCATAGGCAATCCCGGAACCACGCAGGCTTGGTCCGGTCAATCCATAACTCAAGGCAGTGTCGGGGCCAATAACCCCAATACCCTTTGTCCGTTTCATCCAGATGGCGTTTTGGGTCAAAAGCTGGTGATAGCCATCAATTGCCTGGGGCATTTTGTGCACGAACTCTCGAACTTTACGCACAAATTCCGGGGTAATATCCTGGGAGACGCCGCCAATTCGCAGGTAGCTTGGGGTCAGTCGATATCCGGAAGCTTCTTCAGTTATTTCCATGGCCAGTTCCCGATCGGCAAAGGTATAAAAGATCGGGGTCATGGCGCCTATATCCAGGGCATGGGTCCCCAGCCACAGCTGATGAGCCATGATTCTCGACAGCTCGGCCATAATAACTCGTAGATATTGAGCACGCTTGGGAACATCGATACCAAGGAGCTTTTCTACCGCTCCACAGAATCCCAGATTATTGACTGAGGCTGCTGAATAGTCCAGACGATCAGTCAAAGGAATGATCTGCTGGGCTGTTTTGTACTCGGCCATTTTCTCAAACCCGCGATGCAGGTATCCGACATGGGGTTCGGCCCGAACAATAGTTTCACCGTCAAGTTCGAGCTCCAGTCGCAGTACTCCATGGGTAGCCGGATGATGGGGCCCCATATTCAGGAGCATCGTTTTTGTTTGTGTGCTCATGATCACTCCAGCGCGTTTGGAATCTGGCAAGGCTGATTTGGGTCCTGGGAAAAGGCGGAATTGACCTCCATGGTACTGAAGTCAAAATCATCCACATCGTAGTTTCCTTCTAAGGGGAAGTCTTTGCGCAGTGGATGTCCTTGATATGAATCCCAGGTCAGGATACGCCGCAAGTCAGGATGTTGATCAAAAGGAATGCCCATGAGATCGTATACTTCACGTTCCCCCCAGTTGGCTGAATGCCATATTGCCGATACTGTGGGAACACGCTGGTCTTCATCAACAGGCACGTGGAGTACGAGCCGATGTTCATTGGTCACTGAATACAGGATATACACGAGATCAAAGCGTGGTGTGTGTGGGGTCCAATCGGTGGCTGAAATGTCGGAAAGAAGAGTATATCCCAACGATTGGTCGTCGCGCAAAAAACGCATAAACGAAAGAAAGTCTTTCCCTTCCAGGCTCAGGGTGAGATGCAGTTGCCCGTAAGGTTGATCCGACGAGGCCACTGCCTGGGGAAAGGCTTTGGAGACAGCGGCCAACACCTGGTTGTTATCCATGCGTACTTCTCCTGGCCTTAATGTTCGCCATTATGATCCAAAAACGGCCCATTCTGCTATGCCGACAGTTCATTGATATCTTGACGCATGTCCAGACGTTCCGTCTGAATTTTTCCTTGCAGGGTCATTAAGGCAGCCAGCAAGGTTTCCATGCGCGGAGGGCACCCCGGGACATAGACATCGACAGGAATGATTTTATCCACCCCCTGTAAAACTGCGTAACTCCTGAACTGACCACCTGCACAAGCGCAGGCGCCCATGGCAATGACCCACTTGGGTTCAGACATCTGATCATAAACCCTTTTTACTTGTGGGGCCATCTTCATTGTAACTGTTCCAGCCACAATGAGCAGGTCGGACTGGCGGGGAGATGGACGGAACACTTCCGCGCCAAACCGCGCCATGTCGTAATGGGGCATCATGGTCGACATCATTTCCAAGGCGCAACAGGCAAGTCCGAATGTGCAGGGCCAAACCGAATTCTTACGCGCCCAGTTGACTACAGTGTTGATACTGGTAACGACAAAATTGTCACCGTGAAGATGCGATTCTAGTCCCATTCTAATGCTCCGCTTTTCCATTCATAGAGGAAGCAAGCCAGCAATATGCCGATAAAAATCAAAACACCAACGAAACCGGTCAGACCTAAGCTGCTCAAGTGAACAGCCCAGGGGTAAAGAAAGACACACTCCAAATCGAAAATCAAAAATAAAAGGGCGACGACATAAAACTTGATTGGGGTTTGTAGGTACTGAATTCCTTCACTGGGCAGGCCGCATTCATACGAAGCTTGTTTGACTGCTGTTTGGTGTTTGGGGCCTAGGACGGAAGAAAGGATGACTGTGACCACTCCGAAGCCGACAGCGATCAATATTAGGTAAGCAAGGGGGATATATTCCAAAAGCATGCCCAATCCTCCACTGGAAACAGATACGTTGCATAGGGTGCATAAGCCTCTATTGATTGCTTGCTTGTGAAAAGGTGCACTAGCACGGGCATGATCGGCAGTCAACCCTTCTGTTCCAAAAAATTGCGACGTTCAATATCAGAGACATCAAGCTGAGGTTGCAAAAGCTGACGAAGTAGGTACAACCTTCAAAAAAGATACTGGCCTTGGCACAACAGCGGCAGTTCAGGGACAATACAGTCTTCCAATAGATAGATGCCTGAAATGAGAGCAGGCGAAGACGATGAGGCATCTGCTGTCGTTTGAGAACAAACGTTTGAGGAAACGAAAAGATATGTCCAAAATATCTGGGATTTTGTTTGATTTTGACGGAACCTTGGCGGAACTACATATAGATTTTGCCAAAATGCGGCAGCATGTAGCTGAGTTGGCCGGTCTCTTTTTGGATAGTCCGCCAAACCCATCGCAGTCCCCGGTTTTAGAGTGGATTGATGAATTGGCCGCCCAAATGGAAGAGGTTCTGTCCAGAGAGGAAATACTTGAATTTCGCAGCAGATGCCACATGCGCCTGGTTGGATTGGAGATGAAGGCGGCGGAGAGGGGAAAACTCTTTCCGTTTACTCGAGGGATTTTGCTTGGACTGAAAAAGCGAGGAGTTCGGACTGCGGTGGTGACCAGAAATTGTACCGCAGCTGTACGCAAGGTATATCCCCAGATCAGCCAGGAGGTTGATTGCCTTTTGGCCCGGGACGATGTGCTTCGGGTCAAGCCAGACCCTGAGCACTTGTTGCTGGCAGTTCAAACCCTTGACCTCAAACCTGAACAGTGCTGTATGGTCGGTGATCATTTGCTGGATATCCTGGCCGCCCAGAAAGCTGGGATGCGCAGTGCAGCGGTTCATACCGGCCGTATCTCTGCTGCTGAGTTCACCGTCTACCAGCCTGATTATTCCGTTCCGGAAGTACAAACTCTCATTCAGGAGTTGAGCAGAAATAAACTCTTGGACGCTGTGCCCTTGATGGAAGAGTGTTGACTGCTGCATGGAGAGTGGTTACTGAAAAACCACCTATCGAACAGAAAACAATTGACGGACTGATACTCCAGAGAGGATTCATGAGGAGAGGAACGTATGTGCTTGGCTGTACCTACTCGAGTGACCGAGCTCAGAGAGCAAACTGCAGTATGCAGTATTCATGGCGGGGATACGCAGGTTGAAGCGTCGTTGCTCTTATTGGACGATGAGGTCGGTGTCGGGGATTATCTCCTGCTCCATGCAGGCTTTGCCTTGCGCAAACTGGATGAATGGGAGGCAAGGGAAACATTGGATTTGCTGCAGGAATAGGCTGGCCACGACGCGTATGAAACGAGGCCTTCCTTTGTCCGTCAATCCAGCGCAGGCGAGAATTCAGAGCAGATAGAACAACTTTCCGGCAAAACGTTTTTTGGCGCTTTGGCCCAAAAGATAGGTCAGCTTTGCCTCCGGCAAAGCTGACACGCAACCATGGGCAAAGGATCAAGCAGCATGTCGATGAAATACATTATATTTGAAGATTTTGGAGGACAGGAAACGCCGGTTGTCTTTCCTGAACGTATCCTCCATGAAGAAATGCGGGATCAAATCCCGTATGCCCGAGTACTCTCCGCGGGTGAAGTCACCTTGCAGCATGGAGAGTTTGTTTGTTCGGGGCGAGTCAAGTCCTTACATACAAAGGCCCGCCCCCAGGATGCTTCTGCTCTGGCCGCACACTTTGCCCCTGATGTAATTTCTTAAGTGTCCAGCTGGTGGCAGATTTTTTTCAGTCATACAACGGAGGACAATATGCTTACGTACGTGAGACGGTTTTCTGTCATGTTCAGCGTGCTCCTTATTCTCTTCGCCGGTTCATCTGCATGGGCGGACTTGCCCCAGTTCACAGAACTGGCCAAAAATGCCAGTCCGGCTGTGGTCAACATCAGCACGGTCAAGGTGGTGGACACAGGCGATCATATGAAACGGTTCTTTGAACCTTTTCAACGTAAAGGGTCTCCATTTGAGGACTTTTTCGATCAATTCTTTGGAGATATCCCCCAGAAAAGGCGAGAACAGGCCCTGGGCTCGGGATTTATCATTTCCAGTGATGGATACGTTGTAACCAACAATCATGTAGTGGAGAAGGCGGATGAGATCCAAGTCATTCTCAAGGGGAAAGAGGCCTCATATCCGGCTGAAGTGGTCGGCCAGGACCCAGAGACAGATCTTGCTCTGCTCAAGATTGAGGCCGAACGAAAGTTGCCGACCTTGCGCTTTGGTGATTCGGACGATTTAGACGTCGGGCAATGGGTTGTGGCTATTGGCAATCCTTTTGGACTGGATCATACAGTAACGGCAGGCATAATCAGTGCCAAAGGGCGAGTCATCGGTGCCGGGCCCTATGACAATTTTCTGCAGACCGATGCATCCATTAACCCTGGAAACAGTGGAGGCCCATTGCTGAATCTGGAGGGAGAAGTGGTGGGCATCAATACGGCCATTGTCGCAGCCGGACAGGGCATCGGGTTTGCTATTCCCGGTGATATGGCCGAAAGGATCATCACAGAACTGAAGACTCACGGTGCGATCAAAAGAGGCTGGCTGGGAGTGACCATCCAGAATGTAGACCAAAATACGGCCAAAGCACTCGGCCTGGCAGAAGCCAAGGGAGCATTAGTCGCCTCAGTGGCCCAAGGAGATCCGGCAGCAAAGGCGGGATTGCAGCCCGGAGATGTCATTGTGGCCGTGAACGGCGATGAGATCGAGGATGCCCATGATCTGACCCGGACTATAGGCTCATTGCCGCCAAACGATACGATCCGAATGACTCTTTGGCGCAAGGGCAAGGTCAAGGAAGTGGAGGTAACCTTAGGAGAACGTCAAGGCTCAGCAGCACGAGATTCCCAATCCCAGCATGGTCAGGACAGCCCGGCTGCTCTGGGCATGCAATTGCGGCCACTGCAGCCGGATGAGGCCAGGAAGTTGAATATGCCGGAAGCAAAGGGTCTCCTGGTCATCGATGTGGATGAATCATCAAAGGCTGCCCGGGCCAACATCCGGCCGGGAGATGTTATCGTTGAAGCCAACGGGCAAAAGGTAAATACACTTGCTCAGCTTCAGGAAGTGCTCCAAGGCGATGCCGCTGAGAAAGGGGTGGTTCTCCTTCTCGTGGTCAGACAGGGCCAGGCTCTTTTTCGGACCATACCCTTAAGTGAGTAAAATGTGCAGGGGCGCGAACAACCAAATGGACAGAAGTGCTGGGGATCCCCAGGCAGGTCATTGCAAACGGGCCGGACAATGAGAAGAGACCAACAGACAGTTCTGAGTGCAAACAGCAAGGCCAATATATATTTGCGTATCCTCAGACGTCGACCTGACGGATACCATGATCTGGACAGTTTGTTCGTGCCCCTGGAAAATCCACATGATCGACTCCACGTGGTTCCCAAAAGAGACCCTGGACTGGAGCTTGGGTGTTCTCACCCTGCTCTTGGCGGAAGGGACAATATTTTGCACACCGCCTACGCCCTTTTTTGCCAGGCCAGCGGTCGGCGTCCAGGGATTCACGTCTGGCTGGAAAAGAGTATACCGCAAGGTGCAGGATTGGGCGGCGGTAGCTCGGACGCAGCTTCCTTACTTAAATATCTCAATGATTTGAGCCCAAGAGAAAACCGTCTGTCCCATGAAAGACTTTTGGACACAGCCAAGCAGGTGGGAGCGGATGTCCCCTTTTTCCTCTCTAATGTTCCGGCCTGGGTCGGTGGCATTGGGGAGAAAATAGAACCGGTCACTCTGGACGTGATATCCGGGTGGCTCCTGATAGCATGTCCCAAGGAACAGGTTGCAACTGCCTGGGCGTATAAGACCTGGGATAAGACCCATGGGCACATGCCCGGTCTTCCCGGGTTGACAAGGAACAAAAAACCGGATAAAGATTCCGCCTGCACAGCAGGACGGGTGTTCTGGAACAGCTTTGAGCCAATAGTGTACAAGGCTTTCCCAGTGCTTTTTAATGTGAAATGCTTGTTGCTCACGTCCGGAGCAAGGGCTGCGGTACTCAGCGGTTCCGGTTCAGCAATTGTCGGCCTGTTCAAGACAGAGCAGGAATGCCACCTGGCCCAAAACCTGCTAGATCAAAAACAAATCACAGTGTATCGTCAAAAAATTACTCCGTGGTGGGGTGTCGCCAAGTGGTAAGGCAACGGGTTTTGGTCCCGTCATGCGGAGGTTCGAATCCTTCCACCCCAGCCAACACACCCTTCCTTTCAGATTTCCAAGATATCATGCCATCAATCGGAGCTATCAATGTTATAAAGCGGTTTCAACTGATCACTTGCGAATATGGCAAGTGCATGCATGTGGTGCATGTTGGGAAACAGTAGATACGTATCCGAATATAACAAATTGGAAATACAATGAAAAGTTATGGTGATTTAAAAATTGTGACTGGCAATGCCAATCCCGACTTGGCAAAAACCATATGTACTCACCTCCAGTGCCCCCTGACCCCTTCTTTGAACCAGCAATTTAGTGACGGTGAGATTCGGGTCGAAGTCGGTGACAACGTCCGGGGGCAGGATGTTTTTGTTATTCAGCCCACATGCAGACCCGTCAATCGCTCTGTGGTGGAGCTCTGTTTGATGTTGGATGCCCTGAAAAGGGCCAGCGCCAAACGAATCACAGCAGTTGTACCATACTACGGATATGCGCGGCAGGACCGGAAGGTGGTGCCCCGTGTCCCTATCAGTGCCAAGATGGTGGCTGATTTCATTTCTGTGGCCGGAGCACACAGGTTGTTGACTGTTGATTTGCATGCCGGGCAGATTCAAGGATTTTTCGATCTTCCGGTAGACAATCTGTATGCATCCAAAGTCCTTTTGGATTATTTGTGTCAAGAAAATGAAGAGCTGGTGATCATTTCCCCGGATGCCGGCGGCACTGAACGGGCCAGGGCCTACGCCAAGAGGCTCTCTGCCGGATTGGCAATTGTGGACAAACGCCGGGATGAGCCCAATCAGGCCAAGGCCATGAATATCATCGGCGATGTAAAAGACAAGACTGCAATCGTTGTCGACGACATGATAGATACTGCCGGGACTATGGTAGCTGCTGCGGATGCCCTGCGAGATCATGGCGCACGTTCGGTGATGGCCTGCTGTTCGCACCCTGTCCTTTCTGGTCCGGCAATTGAGAGAATTGAAAAATCAAGCTTGAGTAAGGTGTTGGTTACTGATACCATTCCCCTTCAGGAACAGGCGGCAGAGTGCCCCAAGTTTGAAGTCGTCTCCGTCGCTCCCCTCCTGGCCCAAGCAATTTGGAGCATTCACTCTGAATCCTCGGTCAGCACTTTGTTCACCTAAGCAATGACGATTTAGAACCATGGAGGATAGATAGTTATGGCCCAGCAATATACCCTAGAGGTACAACGACGAGAAGACACAGGGAAAAATGCTATTCACCGCCTGCGGAAGAAAGGGTTTATTCCAGGGGTGTACTACAACAACAAAGAATCGGAAAACATTCCTATTCAAGTAGCCTATGGATCTTTTGAGCGGATTTTCGCCAGGGCCCACAAGAGCAATGTTATTGACTTGACGATCAAAGATGGAGAATCCAAGTTCACGCGACCCGTCCTCATTTGGTCTGTGCAAAACCATCCGGTGAAAGATTTGTTTTTGCATACAGACTTTATCGGCGTGGATTTACAACAGGAAATGGACGTCGATGTGTCAGTTTCTGTGACCGGGGAAGCAAAGGGCGAGGCTGAAGGCGGCATTGTGACCATATACCGGGAGATGCTCTCCGTGACCTGTCTGCCCACGAATATTCCGGATCATATTGAAGTTGATGTCAGTGGGCTTGAGATCAATGATTCCATCACAGTCCAAGAACTGCAGCTGCCGGAAGGAGTTGTGGTTAAGGACGCGGAAGAGAATTACGCAGTGGTCGGTGTTGCTCCTCCAGCCGCCGAAGAGCTGCCTGAAGAGGAAGGTGGAGAAGAAGGGGTAAAATCTGAAACTGAAAGCTCTGAGGAGCACTCAAGCGAAGAATAGTGTTTTTCAGCTGTTGCGCCAACCCACAAGGCATGGGACAGGATTACTGCATACTGCGGTGCTGTTCAGGACCTTGTGGGAGGGAAAATATCTCCCTACCCTCCTGAAGTTCCTTGCAAAGAAATGTAACAGAGACCAATCGAGTCGTATATCATGCCATGCATAGATTGGGTTATCGCAGGACTCGGTAATCCGGGGCGGCGTTATGCGCGAACGAGGCACAATATCGGCTTCATGGTCATCGATCACTTGCTGGACCAAAGACCCGGTTTGATTTCCCCTTTGAGTCAAGGAAAAACGCAGGCCAAGTGCTGGAAGCTGGAAACGGCTGATGGGCAGCTCATCCTTTTGGTTCAGCCACAGACGTATATGAACTTAAGTGGGCGGGCAGTGAGTGTTGTGATCAAAAAGTACGGCCTCCAGCCCGAACGCTTGGTTGTTGTCCACGATGAACTTGACCTTGATTTGGGGAAAGCCCGGGTGAAATTTGGTGGAGGACTGGCTGGACATAATGGTCTTCGATCCATATCTGCTGAACTTGGGACTCGAGAATTCTATCGTTTGCGTCTTGGAATCGGTCGTCCTGAGCCTGGTATGGATGTCACCAGGCACGTGCTCTCCCCTTTTCTGCCATGGGAGGAGGAACTGGTATCCAGTATCCTCAAGCGCGCAGTCAAAGGGCTATGGCTTCTGTGCACGCACAGCCCGCAGGCCAGTATGAATTTTTTGCATGCTGGTTCAGATGTCGTATCCAACTAAAGAAATTGCCACCAATCTAGACTCTTTTTTCAGCCTGTGTTAGAGTTTTGTGAATGCGAAGTTTCGATCTTGTCAGGAGGCTGAAAAAAGTGTTTTACATCGATCAACTCGTTGTCTATCCAGCTCAAGGTGTGGGCCGGGTTGAAGACATCACCAGTCAAGAGGTTGGTGGATTGACCAACGAGTTTTATGTTGTGCGGATTTTGAACAACGATGGGACGTTGTTGGTGCCGGTAAAGAATGCAGCGAACGTTGGCCTGCGCACCATCTGCGACAGGCAATTCGGCTCTCAAGTTCTTGCATCAATGCATGATCGCTCGGACTTTAAGGGCTATGCTGGTCAGAATTGGAACCGGCGATATCGGGAATATTCAGAGAAACTCAAAACCGGTAAGCTAGAAGATGTAGCTTATGTCTTGAAAGAATTGATTCTTATTTCCCAGGATAAGGATCTATCTTTTGGAGAAAGACGGCTTATGGAGCAAGCCATGGGGCTGATTACCATGGAACTCGCCTGTGCCATGGGACTGAACCAAAGTGATATTCAGGACGAAATTGAAAGTATATTCCACGACGTATTGAAAAAAAATGAGCTGTGACCGGGATTGGCCAGGTTGCAGAACGGCCATTTCGCCCACCTTGACTTCCAATACCCTGCTCATTGTGGATTCACAGCCAGACGATAACACAGTACTTCCAACCATCGATAGACAATCCAGCCTTACGCACCCTGCTTAAAGGAAGTTTTTTGCCCTGTTCAACCGCGGCATGTCTTCGGGCACAATTCGCCCGGCTCCTTTCATGGGCATAAAATTCTTGTATCAGGTTATGGCCTGAAGAATTCGAACCAGTTCTTTGCTCAAATCGGCCCAGACCTAAAATCTTAACCCCATTGATGGAGTATGTGCGGTATGGAAAATAATTCCATAATGAATCTTTCGGAAATGAAAAAGAGGTCCATGAATGAGCTCATGCAGCTTGCAGCTGAGTACGAAGTGGAAAATCCCAGCAATCTTCGCAAGCAGGAACTCATTTTTGCTATTTTGCAGGCTTGCTCATCGCAAAATGGAAACATCTACGGTGAAGGAGTGTTGGAAATCCTTCCGGATGGATTTGGTTTTTTACGCTCTCCAATGTACAATTACATGCCGGGCCCCGATGATATTTATGTCTCGCCCTCACAAATCCGAAGGTTCGGCCTGCGCAAAGGCGATGTGGTTTCCGGGCAGATTCGGCCTCCCAAAGAAGGGGAGCGCTATTTTGCGCTGCTTCGGGTCCAGCAGGTAGGATTTGATCGGCCGGAGCAGTCGAAGCGGTTGGTCCTTTTTGATAATTTGACTCCGGTGTATCCGGATGAGCGTTTTGTCATAGAAAACGGAGCAGAAAATTATTCTTCCCGGATAATCGATCTGCTGACGCCCATAGGAAAAGGGCAGAGGGGCTTGATCGTCGCACCACCCAGAACCGGGAAGACCATGCTCATGCAGACCATAGCCAACTCTATAAACAGCAATCATCCGGATGCCTATCTTATTGTCCTGCTCATCGATGAACGTCCGGAAGAAGTTACCGATATGGAGCGGACAGTGAACGGCGAAGTGGTCAGTTCCACATTTGACGAACCTCCGCAGCGTCACGTTCAGGTTGCTGAGATGGTTCTGGAAAAGGCCAAACGGCTGGTTGAACGGAAAAGAGATGTGATCATACTTTTAGACAGTGTGACCCGCCTGGGCCGGGCCTACAATGCAGTCACTCCGTCTTCAGGGCGTGTTTTGTCCGGAGGTCTGGACGCCAATGCCCTGCAGCGTCCAAAAAGGTTTTTCGGGGCAGCCAGAAATGTGGAACAGGGTGGAAGTTTGAGTATTATCGCCACAGCCCTGATTGATACCGGGTCACGCATGGATGAGGTCATTTTTGAAGAGTTTAAGGGAACAGGAAATATGGAAATCTATTTGGATCGTTTCCTGGCCGACAAGAGGGTCTTCCCGGCCATTGATTTGACCCGTTCAGGGACCCGGAAGGAAGAGCTGCTCTTGGCCCCTGATGTTCTCAATCGGGTTTGGATCCTGCGCAAACTGCTGGCCTCTATGAATTCCATAGACGGGATGGAGTTTTTGTTGGAGAAGATGCGGGGGACCAAGAGCAATCAGGAGTTTTTAAATATTATGAACAAGTAGTATGGAGCCTCTGTGTTTCGCAGTCTGCATATCCATGTCTGCATCCTGATCATTGCTGCCCTGATATTTCCGCCCAGGACTATGGCGGCTTTTGGAAAATTCGGGGTCAAAGACGAAGCCGAACTGGGCCGAAAGTTCAAGATTTTGATGCAGGCCCGCTTCCCTCTGGTCAAGGATCCTTATGTTTTGCACTATATCCAGGACCTGACCAACCGGGTCAAAACCCCCATGCCGCCGCAGCCGTTCCCCATAGAAATCAATGTCCTCCTTGATCCTTCCCTCAACGCCTTTGCCGCCCCTGCCGGCTATGTCTTTATCAATACCGGTCTTATCCAACGTATGGAATATGAGGACGAGATTGCTGCTGTAATTGCCCATGAGCTGGCCCATGTTTCAGAGCGGCATATTGCCCAACGTATAGCCCAATCTCAAATAATAAGCATCGGTACCTTGGTCGGGGTATTGGCCGGTGCTCTTTTGGGGGCTGGCGGATCAGCCCTTGGTCAGGCCTTAACTGTTGGGTCCATGGCCGGTGGTCAGGCTGCATCACTAAAATACAGCCGGGAGGACGAGCGAGAGGCCGACCGTTTTGGACTGCGTTTTTTGACTCAGGCGGGATATCGACCCGAGGCTATGATGCGCACTTTTCAGCGTATGCTCAAAGAAATGCGCATGAGCGGGACATCGACTCCGCCGGCGTATATGTTGACCCACCCCGGACTGGACGAACGGATCGGATCAGTTCAAGATATGGTCGATTATTATCAGCCAAAGAGACCGCTGGTCGAGGAAGATACTTATGCCCTGGACCGGATCCACATGCTGCTGTGGACCAAATATACTTCCAATCCAGAACAATGTTCACTCTTGGACAAGGCAAACGAAAAACTTTCGTGTTTGGAATTGCTGGGAAAGGGGATTGCCTTGTCCCGGCTGAACAGAATGGGACAGGCTGAGGCGGCCTTTTCCCTGGCCCTGGATTGCGGAGAAAATCATCCCCTCTGGCTCAGGGAAGCTGGGTGGTTTGCCTTTCAAAGCGGTGACTACGAGCGAGCTCAATCCTTGTTGGACCAATCCCTTCATGCATATCCAGGCGATTATTTGGCCCGTTACTATAGAGCCAGGGTGCTGGCCGAGCGGGGGGAAAGACACAGGGCGGTGCAGGATCTGCACAAGGTAATGCAATCAGCTCCTGAGGATTGGCAAGTGCACCGGACCCTGGGGCGTATAGTGGGTCGAAGCGGGGACCATTTTCACGGCTATCTGCATCTGGCCTATTCTCATCTGTATGCCCATCGAATGGAAGAATGTGCCAGATCTCTGGAAAAGGCCAGGGGCCTGGCGGAAACAACGGCCCAGAAAGATGAACTTCGACAATTGGAAGAGGAATATACGGAGCGGAAGGAAATCCTGTGAGCAGATTGAAAACTTGACAGGACATAGACTCAGCAGGTACTGAGCAGCTCTATGATTTTTTGCAGCCATTTATGACGAATACTTAAGGAGGCGGTATGTTGTGGGAAAGTGTGGCGTATGCCATGGGTCAGACGGGTGCAGCTGGTGGGCAGGGGAATCCCTTGGTGGCCTTTATGCCCTTGATCATTCTTTTTGTCATTTTTTACTTTCTTTTGATCCGGCCGCAGCAAAAAAAAGCCAAGGAACATAAGGAAATGTTAAACAATCTCAAGCGTGGTGATTCTGTGATCACCGGCGGCGGTCTTTACGGCCGGATCAGCGCCATCAACGAAGACGTCTTGACCCTGGACCTTGGCAACAATAACGAAGTCAAGGTGAACAGGGGGTATATTGCAACCGTCACCGACCGGAAGGTTGTTGATTCCGGGAAGAAAGAGAAAAAAGCCAAAGGCGAAGAAGAGCAAGTTTAGCAAGAAAAGTCCGGCGGCTGGGCAGTAAGGAATTATTATTCAAGAATTCAGGATATTAAGGCTCGGACAGACAAAGGACATGGTATGAGCGGTTTGCATTGGCGGATTGTTGGAGCGGCACTGGTGATCGTATTGGCCTTGGTCTATGCATTGCCTTCCCTGTTGCCGGATAAAGGGCCGCTCTTAGCAGTGCTTCCGGACAAAAAGGTCAATCTGGGTTTGGATCTCAAAGGCGGGATAAATCTTGTTCTGGGCGTCGACATGCAGACTGCTGTGCACAATACCCTGGACAGAATGGGGGATGAGCTACGCTCGGAAGCCCGGCAGGAGGAGATCATTGTTTTGAGCCCTCAGGTCCGGGCAGACGGAAACCTGCATTTTGTGCTCCTAAATGAAGGAAAGGAACAAGCCCTGGACGACCTTATTGACCGCTATTATTCCGGTCAGTTGCAGATTCAAGCCAAGGACACAGAGGACAACAGGGTGTTGTATACAGTGGCTATGACCTCTGAATACAGGGACAAACTGCAACAAATGACTATTGATCAGGTCCTCAAGGTTATTCGGAATCGAATAAACCAGTTCGGGGTGACAGAGCCGGATATCCGCAGGATGCAGAACAACCGCTTGCAAGTCCAGCTTCCTGGTATGGAAGATGCGAAAAGGGCAGTGGATCTCATCCAGCAGACTGCCCATTTGGAATTTCAGCTCGTTGATGATGAAGCGGATGTAGATAAGGCCACCCAGGGTATCCTTCCACCTGGAAGTGAGTTGGCCTATCTGCAAAAACGCAAGCCGGACGGTTCATATGCGAAACAGCCCATTGTCCTGAAAAAAAATGTCTTGTTAAGCGGCGAGCACATAACGGATGCCCAAGTAGCCTTTGATCAGTTCAATCAGCCATATGTGGCCCTGTCCTTTGATCGGCAGGGATCTCGCATCTTTGAACGGGTGACCGGTGAAAACGTACACAAACGTCTGGCCATAGTCCTTGATGGCAAGGTGTATTCAGCACCGACCATTCAGGAAAAAATCAGCGGGGGTCGGGCCAGTATTACCGGACAGTTCAGCATGGAAGAGGCCCATGACCTGGCTATTGTTCTTCGGGCCGGGTCTCTTCCCGCACCGGTGAATATCCTTTCCGAACGCAGTGTTGGGGCATCATTGGGCCAGCAATCCATTGAACAGGGTATCAGGTCGATTATTGTCGGCGGTATTCTGGTCTTACTGTTCATGCTGGTCTACTACGGGATTGGTGGGTTGATTACCGATATTCTTCTGGCCTTGAACATCATTATCATCCTTGCTGTCTTAGCCGGTTTTGGTGCAACGCTCACTCTCCCTGGTATTGCCGGCATTATACTGCTCATCGGCATGGCGGTAGACGCCAGTGTGCTGATCTATGAGCGGATCAGAGAGGAGCTGCGTAAAGGACTCAGTCCCAGAAAGGCTGTGGATGAGGGCTTTGCCCGGTCTACATTGACCATTGTGGATGCCAATGTAACCACCATCATAGCAGCTGTCATCCTTTACCAATTCGGCACCGGTCCTATTCGCGGGTTTGCCGTGACCTTGTCAGTGGGTGTCCTGGCTTCTATGTTCACCGCCATCTTTGTATCCAAAATATTCTTCGATATCTGGCTCTCCCGGCGCAGACCGGGATCAAGCCTGAACCTGTGATGGACATGCAACCAATAAAACAAACAGGAATATATTCATATGGGCCTTCGCATCATCAAGCCGGATACAAACATTGATTTTATGGGCCAAAGGGGTTGGGCAGTGGTCGCCTCTGTGCTTCTTCTCGTTTTGGGTCTAGGGGCTATTCTTTTTCAGGGGGGACTGAACTACGGCATAGACTTTGCGGGGGGGATTACCATTCAGGTCAAGTTTGATCAGGATATACACATCACTGATATAAAGAAGGCATTACAGACCGACAATCTTCCTGAAATCAGGGTTCAGAGGCTTGGACTGGAGCAGGGCAACGAATATTTGCTGCGCATATCGGCTGAAAATGCCCAGCCGGAGGAGATGCGGACCATGGTTGCTCAGTCCCTGGAGGGAGGCATGCAGACCGGGTTCACCATTCAGCGCCTTGAGATGGTGGGGCCGAAGGTGGGTGCAGATTTGAAAAACAAGGCATTGCAGGCCCTGTTTTATGCTGTGCTGTTCATATCCATTTATATCTCCGGCAGGTTTGAACAAAAATGGATGACAGCCGGGATCATGGCGGCCGGTCTGCTGACCGGATTGTATGTCTTGGGTCTTTTGGCTGTGCCTCTTGTCTATCTCATCCTGGCCGCTCTAACCATAACCTTGGGTCTTTCCTGGTACTTGCAGTTGAACTACGCTTTGGGAGCCGTGGTGGCCTTGATTCACGACGTGTTGATCACTGTGGGTATTCTGGCGCTTTGGGGCAAGGAGTTCGACTTGACCACAGTGGCTGCCTTGTTGACCATTATCGGCTACTCGTTAAACGATACGATCATCATATACGATCGGATCAGAGAGAATCTGCGGTCCAAAGAGGCGCAATCCCTGCTGCAGACCGTGAATCAGAGCGTGAATCAAACATTGAGCCGGACCCTGCTCACATCAGGGACAACAATACTTGTTGTCTTGTGTTTGATCATTTTAGGCGGGGGGGTGATCCACGACTTCGCCCTGGCCCTGCTCATTGGCATTTTGGTAGGAACCTATTCGTCTATCTTTGTGGCTGGTTCTTTGCTTTTGGGTATCGGTCCCACTCCGGACAAAGAACCTGAACAGGAGGCTGTGCAAACCGCATGATATTGGATGGAGCAGTACAGTCAAGCCCTTTTGTATGATACGTTGAAATCACCAAGCACAAAGCTGAGTATTATCCATGATCCGCATCAATGAACATTATCTAAAACTTCAGTCTTCCTATCTGTTTGCAGAAATCAAACAACGGGTGGAAGAATATCAGTCTGCCAACCCGGAGACCAAGGTTATAAAGCTTGGAATCGGGGATGTGACCAGGGCCTTGCCTGCGGCCTGTATACAGGCCTTGCAGGCAGCAGTGGATGAATTGGGTCAGGATGCAACCTTTCACGGCTATGGCCCGGAGCAAGGGTACGAGTTTTTGCGCCAGGCTATTGCTGAACACGACTTTCAGGCTCGTGGGGCCAAGATTCATCCCGATGAAATATTTGTCAGCGATGGGGCCAAATGCGATACGGCCAACTTTCAGGAAATTTTGGCTCAGGATATAGCCATTGCCCTGCCTGACCCGGTCTATCCGGTCTATTTGGACACCAATGTCATGGCCGGCAGGACAGGGGCAGAGGAGAAAGGCCGGTACAAAGGGGTGACCTACCTGGAATCCACCCGGGAGAACGGTTTTGTCCCCGATCTGCCCGAGAGATCAGTGGACCTTATCTACCTGTGCTTTCCCAACAATCCCACCGGGGCGACCATCAGCAAAGAAGAT
>Ga0182239_1000110_pt1 | contig 28252 bp, 25 predicted proteins | sample hydfrate6_PW_210_FD_132456 | JGI IMG/M metagenome (GOLD analysis project Ga0182239, IMG submission 132456) | Subsurface microbial communities from deep shales in Texas, USA - hydraulic fracturing test 6_PW_210 | ecosystem: Environmental > Aquatic > Deep subsurface > Shale gas/oil reservoir >... | reverse complement strand
TATAATCTAAATTTCAATTCAAGGAGAACAGCCATGCTTAGAATCATCACCCTGACCCTGCTTATCGTATTTATGAGTATGCCGGCTTTTGCGGTTCCGGCAGGTAAAAGCCTGACCTTCGACAAGGCCGCTATCGGCCCGGTGCAATTTGACGGCAGTCTGCACAACCAGGCCGCCGACAAAGGCTGCCGCACCTGCCACAACCCCGACACTTTTCCGCAGATGAAACAGGGAACCGTAAGCATTAAAATGGAAAAGATCTACGCCGGCGAGCAGTGCGGTATCTGCCACAATGGTGAAGACGCCTTCGCAGCGAAAGGAAACTGCAACCAGTGCCACAAGCGCTGATCAATCTCTCCGCGCACACATAAACTACTAAAATAAAAGCAGGTGGCCCGGTGCCACCTGCTTTTATTTGTATCTTCAAGGTTTTAAACAGCAATGAATACCAATGTAAAAGCTCTGGGCATTTTCTCCGGCGGCCTCGACAGTATCCTGGCGGCCCTCTTACTGCGCGCACAGGGAATCGAGGTCCACTGCGTTACCTTCGTCACTCCGTTTTTCGATGCTGAAAAAGCCAAAGAAATGGCGCAACACTACCATCTCCCCCTGCAGATTCAGGACATCAGCACTCCCCACCTGGCGATGCTGAAAAACCCACGCTATGGCTACGGGCGCAATATGAATCCGTGCATCGACTGTCACGCCCAGATGTTCAGTATGGCGGCGCAGATCATGGAGCGCGAAGGATATGACTTCCTGTTCTCGGGTGAGGTGATCGGGCAGCGCCCCAAGAGCCAGAACCGCTCGGCGCTGCAGGCGGTCAACAAAGCCTCAGGTTGTGGAGATAAAATCCTGCGTCCATTGAGCGCCAAGTGCCTGCCTGTCACCGCCATGGAAGAGGAAGGACTGGTGGACCGGGATCGCCTGGAGAGCATCCAGGGGCGTTCGCGCAAGGGGCAGGAGCGCCTGGCGCAGCGCCTCGGGGTGGACAAAGCTCCTTCCTCCGGTGGGGGTTGTCTGTTGACGGAAAGCTCCTTTTCCACCCGCCTGCGCGACCTGTTTGAGCATCAGCCCGACTGCACCCCGCGCGATGTGGAACTCCTCAAACACGGGCGTGCATTTCGCCTCTCTGATACCGCGCAACTCAGTCTCGGGCGCAAGAAGAGTGACAACGAAACCCTGCGCACTCTCGCCGCGGGGGATCTGATCCTTATGCGCAACGAGAATTGCTCCGGCCCTGCGGGGGTTCTCTCCGGCACCCCGACCCAGGCGGATATTGAACTGGGGGCTGCATTGGTGGCGGCATACGGCAAAGACAAGGATAAAGACCGGGTGGAAGTACGCATCGAAAACCGCGGCGCAAAGCCGGAGTTTATCGAGGTAGAACCCCTGAGCCGGAAACATGCCCTTACCCTGCAGTTGTAACCGGATCAGAAACGGGTGCGCAGCTGCAACATCGGGCCGCGTTCGGCACTCAAAAGAGAAAACCGGCACTGGGCGCGCAATTGCTCCAGCTTGCTGCGATAGCGTCTGCGGTTCGTTTTGTGCGCTGTATTAACCGCATTGTAGATATTGCCCCCGTACCATCCCGCTTCGAAAAACAGCAGGATTCCGCCCAGCACTGTATTCCCGTTGTTGATCGCCTGGAGCCCGCCGGCAATAAATGCGGCGTTGAGGGCGAACGCCATCCCGGCCTCGCGATAGCGCCCGTTGTAGAGTTGCCCTGCCCCCGGCACCAGAGCCGACAGGGTCCCGGCAACACGCGGGGATTTACGCGGCAGTTCCTGCAACGCAAGAATATCTTCCAGATCAGGACACAGTTCCACCTTCTGCGCATGGAGGAATGCCTGCGCCTGCGACAGGCGCTCCCCCTCCAGCAGACTCCACAGCTGCAGCTCCTTCACCCGCTGGGCGAAAGCGGAATCGAGATGCAGGTCTTCAACCCGATCCAGATAGTCAAAGCTGGCGGCAAACTCTTCCTGTAGATAGGGGATCTCCGCCAGGAGCACGTGTGCCTGCGCACGCATTTCATCCTCTTGAGTCTGTTCCAGCATGTGCTGCAGGATAGAACGCGCGTATTCCCAACGCTGGGCGGCGATAGCGGCGCGTGCCATATTCAGGCGTGCCCGCTCTACCTCAGGACTCTCGGGATACTGATATACAAAGCGCTTGTATTCCGTTACCGCGCGGTAGTAATCCTGCTGGGCAAACAGCGCATCCGCAAAGCCGGGTTTCACCGGGGACTCCTCATTATGGACGCGCTCACCGGCAACCCGCTTCTTCTGGAACGCTCCTGCAGGCTGCGTGCCCCAAACAACAAACCCCAGGAGCAGAACCTGTACAAGGCATAACCTGACACGTGTTCGGTGCCGAAAGGCAAACATCCCTATTGTGCGCATAAGCAAATCCCAAAAAGGGTACGGGGCAGACAAATCGGCATGCCCCCTGCGATAAATATGGTGAGGGCAACGCCAGATTTTTTACATCAATTTAATGTGAATAACGCTACTTGAAAAAGAAAAACTTTGCAAGCTAACACAGTCCCCCCTGTATACTCCAGTCTTTTCTTGACCCTTGCGTAATTTTATTGTAACTTAAACCTTTAACGCAATTCTTACAAATGCAATATTGGCGCATTTGTGCAAAGAGCAGGCGCTTAAGGCGCGGGAATTGCGGTAACCGGAATCAGTGTATGCGTGGGGACATTATGGGGTTCAATATTGGAGACCGAGCGGTGTATCCGGCTCAGGGCGTTGGGGTAATTGAAGCAATTGAAACCAGGGAATTTTCCGGGCAGAAACACGATTTTTATGTGTTGCGGATCTGCGATAGCGACATGACCATCATGGTTCCGACCCGGAATGTTAAAAATGTGGGAATGCGCAACCTGGTAGATAAAAAAAACCTCTCCCGCGTATATGAACTCTTCAAGGAGGTTGAAACTCCGTCCCCTAAAGGGCTGGCATCATGGAGCCGGCGTCAGCGCGAATATACCGAAAAGATCAAGACCGGCGATCTGTACGAAGTGGCCCAGGTATTGCGTGAACTCTATGTAATCGCAGTAGACAAGGAGCTCTCGTACGGCGAGAAAAAGATGCTTGATCTGGCGCGCCGTCTGGTAATCAAAGAGATCGCCTTTGCCGAAGGGATGGAAGAAGATCAGATAAGCAAGCGGGTGGAACAGACCTTTCGCGACTGACGCAACCCAACCGTTATGCGTTAAGCGCTCAAATTAAAAATGTGGGCCAGGTGCAAGCCTGGTCCTTTCTTTATGGTACGGATATGCAACCCACTTCAGTATCCCGCAACAACACATGTGAGCGTAGAGTTGTTGCGATTATACCCGCTGCCGGTCTCGGGCAGCGCATGGGCAGTTCAACACATAAACAATATCTGCGTCTTGACGAGGCACCAATCCTGGTGCACTCCCTCCGAACCTTTGCCGCCCATCCTGCCATTGATGAAATCATTATCGTCGCCTCTGCAGATCAACTTGATTTCTGCCGCTGGGATATTGTACACGCATACAGTATAGACAAGGTATGCGCCGTGGTCCGCGGTGGAGCGCAACGCCAGGATTCGGTACGCAACGGTCTGCGCGCGTGCCAGTGCAGTGCGGATGACATTATCCTGATTCACGACGGGGTGCGCCCCCTGGTTGATACGAAAACCATCGATGCGGTTATCGCCGGGGTACAGGAGCACGGCGCATGCATTGCTGCAGTGCCGGTAAAGGATACACTGAAAACGGTGCACAACGGCATGATAGAGTCCACCCCCGAGCGCAGCAACTTGTGGGCGGCTCAAACTCCGCAGGGATTCAGATGCAACCTGATTGCAAATGCGCACGAGCAGGCGTTGGCACATGGGTTGAGTGCTACAGATGACGCCTCGGTGCTCGAAAAGTACGGCCATCCCGTAGCGATTGTGGAAGGTTCCTACGCAAACCTCAAGATCACCACGCCGGAGGATCTGATATTGGCACAGGCGCTCCTGCGCGAACGCTCCAGCAAAAGTGAGCAAATATGATACGCATCGGCCATGGTTATGATGTCCACCGTCTGGTGCCGGAGCGCGCCCTGGTGCTGGGCGGAGTTACGATCCCCCACACCCACGGGCTGCTGGGACACTCCGATGCCGATGTGCTCCTGCATGCGATCTGCGATGCTATCCTCGGCTCCCTGGGTCTTGGAGATCTGGGACGCCACTTTCCCGATACCGACCCGGCATATGCCGGCATCGCCAGTACCGAGCTGTTGCGTCAGGTAATCGCCCTCGCACAGCAGAACAGCTATACAATCGGCAATCTGGATGCTACCATCATCGCCCAGAAACCGCGCCTCGCTCAGCACATCCCCGCCATGGTACAAACCATTGCCTCTGTATGTGCATGTGCAAGCGCACAGATAAATGTAAAAGCAACCACTACCGAAAAACTTGGAGCTGAAGGACGCCTGGAGGGGATTTCCGCTCATGCAGTTGTCCTTCTGCATAAAAAATCATAAACTCACTGAAGGTTGAATCCGACATATGAACACAGAAGCCGCCGGCAAGGACTTTATCCGTCAGATTGTAGCAGCAGACGTCAACGCCAACAAAAGTGATGGCCGGGTGGTCACGCGTTTTCCGCCGGAACCCAATGGATTCCTCCACATCGGGCATGCAAAGGCGATCTGTCTCAACTTCAATGTCGCACAGGAATTCGGCGGACGCTGTCACCTGCGTTTTGACGACACCAATCCCGTCAAGGAGGAGACCTTCTACGCTGATGCGATCCGCCGCGATGTGGAATGGCTTGGATTCTCCTGGGGCAACAACGAATTCTACACCTCCGACTACTTTGACGATCTGTACCGCATGGCCGTAAAGCTGATAAAAAAGGGACTTGCGTATGTAGACGATCTGAATGGCGATGAGATCCGTGAAATGCGCGGGACCCTTACCGAAGCGGGGAAGGACAGCCCCTATCGCGAGCGCAGCGTAGCAGAAAACCTTGATCTGTTCGAGCGTATGCAACAAGGGGAGTTCGACAATGGGATGAAGGTTTTACGCGCCAAAATCGATATGGCCTCACCCAACATGAACATGCGCGATCCGGTGATGTATCGCATTCTTCATGCGCCACATCACCGCACTGGTGACAAATGGTGCATCTACCCCATGTACGACTTTGCCCACGGCCAGTCTGACGCCCTTGAAGGAATCACCCACTCCCTGTGTACCCTCGAATTTGCCGACCACCGCCCCCTGTACGACTGGTTCATTGAAAAGCTGGAGCTGTTCCCGAGCCGGCAGTACGAATACTCGCGCCTCAATCTGGGGTACACGGTATTAAGCAAGCGCAAACTGCAGGAACTGGTCGCACGCGAATTTGTCGAGTCCTGGGATGACCCGCGCATGCCCACCCTCGCCGGAATGCGGCGGCGCGGCTTTCCACCCGCGGCTATCCGCACGTTCTGCTCCCGCGTCGGTATCAGCAAAAGCGATAGCTGGATCGATATGAGTGTCCTTGAGGACTGCGTGCGTGAAGAACTCAACGAAAGTGCACCGCGCGCCATGTGCGTCCTGCGCCCGCTGAAGGTGACCATTACCGACTACCCTGAAGATAAAGAGGAAACATTCAACGCCCCCAACCATCCGCAGCAGCCCGAGATGGGGGAACGCCACATTCCGTTCACGCATGAAATCTACATTGATCAGGATGATTTTATGCTCGACCCGCCGAAAAAGTTCTTCCGCCTCGGCCCCGGACGTGAAGTGCGCCTGCGCAACGGTTACGTGATCAAATGTGAAGAGGTCGTCTACCACGAAGACGGCAGCGTCAAGGAGCTGCTCTGCACCCACGATCCCGCCACCCTGGGTGCGGCTCCCGAGGGACGCAAGGTAAAAGGGGTAATCCACTGGGTCAGCGCTGCGCATGCGGTACCGGTAAAGGTACACCTGTATGACCGCCTGTTTCAGGTAGAGACCCCGGGTGCAGGAGCCAGCGCGGATACCTGGCTCGACGATCTCAACCCCGACTCGCGCATCACCCTGGAACAATGTGTCGCCGAACCGAGCATCCGCGCCGCCCAGCCCGCCCGGGCGTATCAGTTTGAACGCTGCGGCTATTTCTGCCTCGATGAACAGCAGAGCACTGAAGAACTGCCCGTATTCAATCGCACTGTCACCCTGCGCGACTCCTGGGCCAAGATGAACAAGTAGAATTCCAGTTTGTATTAAAATCATAAAAGGACAGATGTTACCCCTATGAGCTTACGTCTCTATAACACCCTCACCGGCACCAAAGAACCTTTTACTCCACTACAACCCGGCAAAGTGGGCATGTATGTGTGCGGTGTCACCGTGTATGACTACTGCCACATCGGGCATGCGCGCGCCAATATCGTCTTCGATATCGTGTACCGCTACCTCAAATACAGCGGCTATGATGTCACCTATGTGCGTAACTACACCGATGTGGACGACAAAATTATCCAGCGCGCCAACGAGCGCGGCATCAGCTCCACTGCACTTGCCGAGGAGTTCATCCGTGCTTTTGACACCGACATGGCTGCACTGGGACTTGAAAAACCCACTATCGAACCCAGAGCAACCGAGCACATTGAGGACATCATCGCCCTGGTGCAACAGCTCATCGATATCGGCAAGGCATACGCCGTGGACGGGGATGTGTATTTTGCGGTGCAGAGCTTTGACAACTACCTGAAGCTGAGCAAGCGCAACCTCGACGACATGCAGGCGGGAGCACGTATCGCCCCGGGTGAGAAGAAGCGCAATCCCATGGATTTTGCCCTGTGGAAGGCGGCCAAGCCGGAGGAACCCTCCTGGCCCTCCCCCTGGGGCGAGGGACGGCCGGGCTGGCACATTGAATGCTCCGCGATGTCGACGCGCTATCTGGGGGAATCGTTTGACATCCACGGCGGCGGCAAGGACCTGATCTTCCCGCATCACGAAAACGAAATCGCCCAGAGCGAAGCCGCAAGTGGAAAGCCGTTCGTCAAGTACTGGATCCACAACGGCTTTGTGAATGTGAATCAGGAGAAGATGAGCAAATCCCTGGGAAATTTCTTCACCATTCGCGACATCCTGCAGCAGTATGATGCCGAAGTGGTACGTTTCTTCATCCTCTCGGCGCACTACCGTTCCCCCATCGACTTCTCCGATCAGAATCTCAAGGAGGCGCGCCACGGGCTCACCCGCTTCTATGAGGGGCTCCACGCCGCAGCGCAGGTGCTGGAGCAATGCGACATCGATACCTCTATTGAAGTGAGCGAAGGACGTGAACTGCAGGAACGCTTTCAGAGCGCCATGGACGACGACTTCAATACCGCGCAGGCGATCGGCTTTCTGTTTGACGGGGTGCGCAGCATGAACCGCCTCATGAGCGAAAAAAAGTTCCGCAAGAAAAAGGACAAGGTTGCCGCGGTCAACGCCCTGTACCACTCCCTTATCGAACTCGGCGGGGTGCTGGGTATATTCGGCTCCGAACCGGAAGGCTGGCTCGAGCGCCAGAAGTTGGCGGCCCTGGCAGATATGGATATCAGTGCGGAGGAGATCGAAGAGAAGATCGCCCAACGCCTGCAGGCGCGCAAAGAAAAGGACTTCGCCCGCTCCGATGCCATCCGCGATGAACTGGAAGCACGCGGGATTCTCCTTCTCGACAGCGCTGAAGGTACCAGCTGGAAAATTAAATAGAAGATAACGACAGGGTCGAAAATACTGGAAAAACGGCCGCTGCAGTGGTAATAAATGTAATAGAGGCTTGCTGACTTACAATTAAAGGACGGTTAATCGCAGGGATTCCTATGTTGAACAGCACCCCTTACATAAATCCGGCTATGATTGACGGGGCCGACATCAGAAGCGGGTCAGGCCCTGAGACAGGGGTACGTCCACCGATACCAGGTGCTGCTACCGCCCAGAACAGGGATGCTCCTTACGATGAGACCAACGTCCCTGATCCGCTCTTTCCCGCCGCTGGCGATAGGGTTGAACTCAGCCCTGCAGCACGCCAGCTCGCAGAACAGAACCCCAATACCTCCTCCAGCCCTGCTGAACAGGCGCAGAATAGCAGTGCCACTGCCAAAGATGGCAATGCTCCTGCAACAGAAAATCCAACCGCCAATAATGTGAATAATGAGTCCGCACCAAGCAGTTCCGGCACAGAATCTTCTGCTACGAATGGAAATGAAGAGGAAAGCGCACCGGACAATGCCTCTTCTCGCGTAGCCTCCGGCATAAAGGGTGAAAACATCCCCCCGGAAGAGCAACAAGAGGTGCAGGAACTGAAACAACGCGACCAGGAAGTCCGCACCCATGAAGCAGCCCACGCTGCTGTGGGGGGCCAGTATGCCGGGGCGCCGACGCTCGAACATGAAACCGGGCCGGACGGAAGGCGCTATGCGGTATCCGGTGAGGTAAGTATCGATCTGAGCAAGGTAAAAGGTGATCCGCAGGAAACCATTGATAAGATGGAGCAGGTTCAGGCTGCGGCCATGGCTCCGGCGCAACCTTCAGCCCAGGATCGGCGCGTAGCTGCGCGCGCTTCCCAGATTGCGGCGCAGGCACGCATGGATCAGCGCATGGAACAAAGCGATGGCGGCATCGCCCGGGCAGCAACCCCTGCCGGCACCTCCAGCCCTCAAAGCGAGGGAAACGAGAATGCTCAACAACTTCCGCGCGTATCCACCCCGGGAGTCAGCATAGAATCTCTGCGCTGGGCCGGTGCGGTCGCCTGATCTGTTTCATATCCCTGTCACTCCTACTCCATCGCTGAAGCCAGCGTCCCCCGGGCAAATTCAAACCCGCGTTTCTGCAGAATTTCGCGTCCGCGGATACTCACATCCGATATAAAGGAAAACTGTTGTTGCGGGTCCACCGGATATGCCTTCACCCGATAGTGCGTGCCCCAGGGCTCCTCTTTCAACACCACCGCAACGGGTTCCTTCAACGACACATAGGCACTGCTCAAGACCACGTCATACAGAATTTCGCGCGCCTGATCCCCGTCATGACAGGGGTCAAGGTAAAAATCGGTCACAGCCTGAAGTCGGAGAGTGCCGTTATTGGCATTGGCGACCACTTCATTCCAGATCTTCAGGTGCGGGACATGATACAGGGTGTCATCCGCGCTGGTAACCTGTACCGTGCGCAACCCCACATGGGTAACCTCACCGTACACCCCATCGATCCCAATCCAATCACCATTACGATATGGACGCTCCCCGGTAGCGACAACCCCTGCAATCAGGCTACTGGCGTAATCCTTAAGGGCAAAACCGAGGGCGAGCCCCAGAGAACCGAAGAGTGCCACCATATTCTGTAGTGACGGCTCAATAACGAGCGGGACACTGAAGAGAAAAGCCGCCACGATGATAATCAGACGTAATAGCGGCACCAGCGCGAGAATGAAGTGGCGCCGCTGATCATGCAATTGCGCGGCAATCCAGGGAAGCACCTTCTGCAACACTACAATACTCACTATGGCGCCAGCCAGAATCAGAGCAAGCTGCAGCATTGCGGAGGCCTCAAGGGTATTAAATATATCTGATATCTTGACCTTTTCCATCATTCTCACCCCCACAACTGATCTAAAAGATAGTTGCGTTCGCGCAGGTAGGTAGAGGCTCCGACATATGCGAGCGGAGCGATATACCAGAACTGCTCGTGTTCTTCAACGATTTCCAGCCTTCGCAGCCGTAACAATGCCGCCATTATATGCTGACGCGACATGGGCAGAACCCGGGGGAGCAACTCTTCCGGCATACCGCGATGGAGAAGCAGGGTATGGAGGATAAAGGCGATAAGATCGGTGTCATCGTCGGGAGGGATCGGACTTGCGGGTAAAGCGGCAACCCATACGGTGGGAGCGTTATCCACACCGGCTTCGTCCGCATTTGCGTCACTCTCTTTGTCCTCAGCTGATTCCGGTTCGGAGCGTAAAGCATTGCGCCAGTAGTGCAGCGCCAGCCCCACATTGCCACGTGCACGCACCGCAAGCTGAACAATAGCCGCACTCACCTGGGCGTCGGGTTCATCCTCTGCGCACAACACGGTATGCCCGTTACTTGCATTCTTAAAACAATAAGGAGTACTGATCTGCGCTACACTCAACTGGCGTAGCAGGCGCGTCAGGCGCGCACCATCAAATCCCTGCAGGGCAAGAACGCTAGAGCACTCAGCCGGCCATACATGTTGCAGATATGCCCACGCCCAGCTGTCACACCCGATAATTCCAGGCCCGTAGGTTCCTCGCATAGCCTGTTCGAGAAAGTGGCGTACCAGATCTAGCCCCTCAGCATGGCGCAGATAGCAGCGTTCCAACTCGGGCATGACCCAGGGGTGGTTCGTGGCTTCCGGAAGTTGCAGCCAGGTGCGGTTTTGCTGCAGAATATCCACATATCCAGGTGCTTCAATGCATGGCACCTGACGTGCTGCGGCCCACGCACGTAAAATATCGGTCTGTCCATTCCACGGCGGTCCCACGACAAATACAACCTGTGGTTCTCCTGCACTTCCACTCCAGCCATTGAGAGACTCAGACAAAGCCGAGAGTGCGCCACTCCAATCCACCGGTCCGGTGAGGCGATGCAGAAGGTCGTCGGGCAGGCGCTGTAGTTCCGATTCCAGCTTGAACGGACTTTCATCCACTGCAGAATCGCGCTTGAAAAGGCGTTTGATAGCCCCCCACCTGCGCACAATCTGTTCCGAACTGCTTCTGGGTGCAACAAACGCCCCCGGCGAAACAAACTCCCACAGCGGCGGAACGTCATCCGTTGTGTTTGTTGCAGGCTGATGCGTTCCCCTTTGCGTTGTCATGCTGCCGTCCTGTATTTAATATACTCCGCTCTTAATATCCCGCGCACATGCGGGCTCACGCCGCAGATATAGAGCAATTTCAGTTATATACCAGCATCATAACGCATCAAAGACAAATGTACAGCATCAAGCTCGCTCTTGACATTGATGCCGCGCACGATATTAAATCGTAAATTGCATAATAAGATACTACTCTGCTTGCCAACCTTACAGGAATGATATGGAATTTCCAGACCTAGAGCACGCATGCACCATCTTCGGCCTCAAAGAAAAAGCCAGCTATGCACAGATAAAAAAACGCCACCGTGAGTTGCTGCGCCAGCACCACCCTGATCACAATACAGACGCGGATGGTGAGACGATACGCCTTATAAATGAAGCATACGCGGTGTTGGAGGAGTATTGCGCCAACTACCAGTTTACCTTCAATAAAGAGGAGTTCTTGCAGCAGAACCCGGAAGCGCGTTTACGTGATCAGTTTGCGTATGACCCGATATGGGGCGGCGCAGAACAACAGGAACCCGGCAAGTAATATCTACAGCATTTTTAAAAAGGAGAACATAAATGCAGCTCAAAATTGTCTACTGTGCATCCTGAGGGCATCAGCCCCGTGCGGCGAGTCTCGCCGCAGAACTTGAAAAAAAGCTGGAGAATGCCGAGGTCGAAATTGAGGCCGGCAAGCAGAAAAGTGAATTTGCCGTATTTGCCGATGGTAAGCAGATATTTTCGCGCCTGGTGCAGATGCGTTACCCTGAATTGGACGAGCTGGTAGCCATGTGTCAGGGCTGAAATAGAAAGATATGTTTCCCTCTCCTCACCCCGCAAAGTGCTGCATTGTACGCCCTGCAGGGAAACGTCAGATCCAAAAAATTCTGAACAAGGCGGATAAAAACTTCGCCCGGATTGAAACTTACCCATTTTATGGATAAGATTCAGGGATGAAAGAGAACGTTACACATCGTTTTAATCACCCTTAACACACGGAGATGAACGTTATGGCCAGAACAGTATGGGTTGATCAGGAAGAATGTATCAGTTGCGGATTGTGTGTCGACAATCTCCCGGAAGTGTTCAGATACAACGATGAAGGCAAGGCTGAAGCGTTTGACAGCGCCGGCGCCGGTGAGGAGGAGATCCAGAGCGAAGCGATCGACCAATGCCCGACCGAGTGCATTCACTGGAAGGAATAAAAAGGGGCTGAAGCGCCTCGTTATCTACATCATTTCTTCAACCTTCTGCGCCAGATCCTGCAGGGAGAACGGCTTCTGTATGAAGTGCACCCCTTTTTCGAGAACGCCGTGGTGTGCGATGACGTTGGCGGTGTAGCCCGACATGTACAGGACGTTGATGTTTTGCAGCTGCGGGTGTTGTTGCTGGAGTTGCTGTACTAGTTCGCGCCCGTTCATCCCGGGCATTACCACGTCGGTAAGGAGCAGGATGATCTCCGGGTTCTGCTGGGCTAACTCCAGGGCTTCTGCGGGGGTGCTTGCCTGTAGGGGGCGGTAACCGAGTTCTTCGAGCATCATGCTGGTGAGTTCGAGCATGGTGGGCTCGTCTTCGACTACGAGGATCTGCTGCCCCTGGCCTGCGGGGAGCGCGGGGCGCGCTGGGGTGGTGGTTGCTGCTTCGACTGCTTGTGCGTGACGCGGCAGGTAGATGCGGAAGGTGGTGCCGCTGCCGAGTTCGCTGTAGAGGTTGATAAAGCCCTGATTCTGCTTGACGATGCCGTACACGGTGGCGAGGCCGAGGCCGGTGCCTTTGCCGCTTTCTTTGGTGGTGAAGAAGGGTTCGTAGATGCTGGCCTGGGTTTCTTTGTCCATGCCGCAGCCGTTGTCGCTGACGGCGAGCATGATGTAGTGACCAGGGCTGAATCCCTGGTGCCGGGCGCAGTAGGTGGTGTCAAATTCGACGTTGGCCGTTTCGATGGTGATTTTGCCGCTGCCGCTGATGGCGTCGCGCGCGTTGACGCACAGGTTGGCAAGGAGCTGATCGAGTTGTACGGGGTCGATTTCGACGGGGTCGAGGTGCTGGCCGGGGCGCCAGGAGAGGTCGATCTCTTCGCCGATGAGGCGATGCAGCATTTTGAGCATCCCCTCTAAGGAGGTGTTTAGATCGATCACCTTGGGGGCGATGGTCTGTTTGCGCGCGAAGGCGAGGAGCTGACGGGTGATGTCGGCGCTGCGGCGCGCGGCGCTGCGGATCTGTTCGAGCTTGGCATGGACGGGGTGATCGGTCTCTACCTGTTTGAGGGCGAGTTCAGCGCTGCCGAGGATCACCCCGAGCATGTTGTTGTAGTCGTGTGCGACGCCCCCGGCGAGACGCCCGATGGATTCGAGCTTTTGCGCCTGCAGGAGTTGCTCTTCGAGCTCTTTGCGTTCGGTGATGTCGACAGCCACTTCGAGGCGCACAAGCCTGCCATCTACCCAGGTGATGGCCTGGTCGCGGACATCATACCATCTACTGTTTATCGTATTCTGGAACTCCGAGCGTACCACGCCGGTCGGATTGCCCGCGTCATCAAGCAACTCGGCGTTATTACAGAACGAACACGGCTTCCCTTCGTTCTGCAACACCTGCCAGCACGGCCTCCCCACAACATCGTCACCAAGCATGCGGCGCAGCTCTTCATTCACAAACAGGAGCTCATGGGTGGCAAAATCCGCTATATAGATAGCCGCATCCATACTGTCCATAATGGTTTTGAGGCTCTCATGAGATTTTTCCATCTCTTTCTGCGCGCGGCGTTCCTCACTCTGATCCCTGAATACCAGAACCGCCCCTGCTAAAGTACCATCCGGATGTTTGATCGGGGCGGCGGAATCTGCAATGGGCAATTCTGCCCTGTCCCTGGCGACGAGGAGGGTATTCTGTTCCAGCGAAACAATGTTACCGCTCTGCAATGCCCGGGTTACAGGGCTTCGGCTCGGCTCCCGCGTTGCTTCGTCAATCAGACGGCAGACCTCTCCCAGCTCCATATCTCGTGCCTGAGCCTCACTCCAACCGCAGAGTTGTTGTGCCACAGGGTTCATCAACTCTATCCGCCCATCCGTATCGGTGACTATAACCGCATCGCCGATAGAGCTCAGGATAGTACTGTAGCGCTCCGCAGAGCTGACCAATTGCTCCTGAGTTTCGCTGATCCTCGCAACAAAGCGACGCAACACCAGAAACAGCAGGCCGGCGGTGAGAAGAACATACGCCCACCCTTTAAAGGTGGAATAGAGTAAAAGCTGTTCCTGACTCTGTGCCAATACCAGGATCAGACGATCGGAAAAGTAGATCCAGAGCAGAGCGACAATTGCATAGAGTAGAGCTACGCCAAAGGCAAAGGGGAGTTTCAGAAAACGTGGAACCGTGTAATGTTCTGGCATAATCATGTAATCATCCGCATTTTTGAACCATTCGTTTTTCTGGCCCATGGTTGAAATACCTTTGCTTCAGCATGATTAATTTATCGCAATTGGCTGGCTTTACAAAGGAAAATTCTCCTTCAAATTAAAAACACCTATAGAACCTACCCGAGGATGCGTCACGCCTGGTGTGAACCTAGGTCGGAGCGGGTTTAAGGCTGGGCTGATGTAAGAAATATCACGGCGTAAATTGAGGTTCCCTTCACGCTACGCCGCTTGATTGCAGAATATTATGCAGAAACGCCTTATGCCCTTTTCTGAATGGGGCAACAGATGATAGCATGCGATGCTCGTGACATTCATTCTCCAGGAGTCTGTCGGTTTTTCGTTTCGATCCGTAAAGTCTGACAGGATCCTAGGAGTTGTACATAGCTGGACAACCCGGCTTGGGGATTAATTCCTATGACTATCCTGCAGACACCGCTTCTCTACGCAGCCTTCGGCGCCTATTTATTAGCCGTCCTGCTTTATCTGCTCCATCTGGGACTGCGGCGCGGCGCTCTCTGGCGTAGTGCTTTCATTCTCATTTTGGCCGGTTTTGCCTTGCAGACTCTGGTTCTCGGGCTGCGCTGGTGGCAGGGGGGCTATCTGCCGGTGACCAACCTGTTTGGCACCCAGTTCTTTTTCAGCTGGGCGCTGGCGGCGACATACCTCTATTTCGAGCTGCGCTATCGCATTCACGCCGCCGGACTCTTCGTGATGTTGTGCAACCTGCTGCTGCTCGGCAGCGTATTGCCGCGCAGCACCGAACTCCCCCCGCTGATTCCGGCCCTCGACACCCCACTCTTCACCCTGCATGTTTCCCTCTCTTTTGTCGCCTACGCCTTCTTTGCCATGGCCTTTTCCATGGGGGTGCTCTACCTGGTGCAAAAACGTCTGCAGGCGGAGCTGTTGCCCGACCTGCTGTTGCTACGCAAACTCAATGAGGAAGCGGTCTTTCTCGGCTTCAGCCTGTTTACCTTGTGCATGATTATCGGCAGCATCTGGGCCTATGTCGCGTGGGGACACTATTTTTCCTGGAATATCAAAGGGGTCTGGTCGGCGCTGATCTGGCTGTTCTATGCGGGCATGTGCCACGCCAAGTTCATTCGGCGCTGGCAGGGCTCCGGCTACGCCATCCTCTCGATTGTGGGCTTCGGCGTAGTGTTGTTCACCTACCTCGGTATCGGTCTGCTGATGAGCAGCAACCACCCACTCAACTGACCGGGAGACGCAATAATGGCAAAAAGCGCTCTGTTCGATAATAAAACCTGGAACTTCCTCTGCTCTTTAAAGCTGACCATCGTTCTCACCTCGGCCGCTACCCTTCTTACGGTCGGCGGCTCGGTGTTGATGCCATTCACCCCCCGTATTTTCAGCACCCTCGACAGCATGCCCCTCGGTCTGTGGCTGAGCCAAGTCGCCACGCGTGAAGCAGGATTGACCTGGTGGATTCCCCTTGGCGGCATTCTGATCACTCTGCTGAGCGTAAATGCCCTGTGTTGCTTTATCGACTGGCTGCGCTTTATTAAGAGGCGCTGGCGTAAATGTGGTGAATATCTGATTCACATCGGCTTTGTGCTGATCGTAGTCGCCTTTTGGTGGGGTAGCCAGGCCGGATTCCGCAGCGAGAAAAACGGGCTGATGGTCGGCCAGAGTAAACCCCTCCCAGAGTTGGGCGTGCACTTGAAACTGGAAGCCTTCGAACCGGTCCTGGCCCCAAGCGGTCGCCCGCTGGAGATGCTCAACACCCTGGCTCTCTACCGGGGGGAGGAGCTCATCAAACGAGTGCAGACCCGGAGCAACGCCCCCCTGCTCTGGAAAGGGCTGGTGGTGATTCCAACCTCCTACGGCCAGACCCTGCGTGGCGGACGTTACCGCCCCTACAGCATTCTCACCATCAATTATGACCCAGGCGCGAAGCTGGCATTTGCCGGCTCAATCGCCATGGGCTGCGGCGTACTATTGACGCTGGCCTCTTTTTATCGCAAACGCGCGCGCGGCGACCGCCCCGACATTGTCTGAGCGCAACATTAAAAAGGTGTTGGAAGACTCCCCGGGCAACCCTTTCGACACCGGCTGCTCAACCTTTGCCCATGGCTCGGATTGTCAAGATTGACGGCCTGTGTTTATTCTCATGAATTGAACGTCTGACAGGCAACTAAAATGTTTTCCGATCCAGCCCCCGATACTGCACCGCTTCAGACAGATGCGCCTGTAGGATATGTTCCTCCCCGGCAAGATCGGCGATGGTGCGCGCCACTTTAAGGATGCGCGCATAGCTGCGTGCCGAGAGCCCAAGCCGGTCTGTCACCGTCTCCAGGAGTTTATCCCCTTGGGCATCGATGGGGCAGAACTTGCGGATATGCCGTGCTTCCATCTGGCTGTTGGAGTGGATCTTCAGTTTGGTAAAGCGCTGTTGCTGTATTCCACGCGCCGCTTCCACCCGGGCACGAATATCAATGGAACTTTCCGGCTGATGTTGTTGCGAGAGTTCCTGATACGGGATGCGCGGTACTTCCACGTGCAGATCGATGCGGTCAAGCAGGGGGCCGGAGAGGCGGTTACGGTAGCGCTCCAGGTTGGCGGGAGTGCAGGTACACTGATGCTGGTTGTCACCCAGGTAGCCGCACGGGCATGGATTCATCGCCGCCACCAGCATAAAGGTAGCGGGATAGGTCAGGCTCATACTCGCGCGACTGATGGAAACACTCCCGTCTTCGAGGGGTTGACGGAGCATCTCAAGCACGTTCTTTTTGAACTCGACCATCTCATCGAGGAACAAAAGCCCATTATGCGCTAGGCTGACTTCCCCGGGGCGCGGATAACTGCCACCCCCAACCATTCCGGCATCCGAAATGGTGTGGTGAGGTGAACGAAAGGGGCGCTGGGTTACCAGGGCATTGCGCTTTGCCAATAAGCCACACACCGAATGAATCTTTGTGGTCTCGAGGGCTTCACTGAAGGTCAGACGGGGCAGAATAGTTGGGATACGCCGTGCGAGCATGGTTTTTCCGCTCCCCGGTGGTCCTACCATCAACATGTTATGCCCACCTGCGGCGGCCACTTCAAGGGCGCGTTTCACATGCTGCTGGCCGCGTACCTCGGCAAAATCCGCCATTCCCGTTTCCACTTCTGGATCAAAAACCTCCGGAATCGGCTCCGCTTCAATACGGTGCTCGCCGTTGAGAAAACCCACTACCTCACTCAGGTCGCGTACCGGGTACACAGGCAGATTGTCCACCACCGCACCTTCGGGGGCATTTTCCTGCGGCAGGATGAGGCCATCCACATCCCATTTATGCGCGGCGCACGCTACCGCAAGGCAGCCATGCACCGGCTTGATACGCCCATCGAGAGAAAGCTCTCCCATATACAGATAGCGGCGTGCGTTCTCCTTCAGGGTGCCGGTGGCGCTCAAGATCCCCACAGCAACGGGAAGATCCAGAGACGCAGCGTCTTTACGGATATCCGCCGGGGCGAGGTTGACGGTGATGCGCCGCACTGGAAAGTCAAAGCCACTGTTTTTAATCGCCGATTTAACCCGATCCTTGCTTTCCTTTACCGCTCCCTCCGGCAACCCCACGGTAGCAAACTGGGGCATCCCCTGACTCACATCCACCTCTACTTCGACAGGATACGCATCTATACCGATGAGTGCCCCTGAATATAAATTTGCAAGCATACTCCACCTGTGAAATGGCAATAATGATGGCGTCGCAAAAACTCACCAACTGCGGCGCCATTACAGAAACAGTCGTAATTATCTCGCTGCTTCGACGTACGTATTAGACGTTGCATGCAACGTCTCTACAAAGGCAATCACGCGCCTTGGATTTGGCGCTTTTTGCTTAGCCATCCAAATCAATACTTTCTTCGAAAGCATAAATAATTATTTAAAACTAACTGCGCCAATATAACAGGAGGGTCTGAATGCAGCAAATAATGTTTTCCGCAAGAGAGACAAAACAGGCCGCGCCGCAGCATAGCTGCAACCCGGCCTGTTTTACTTTAATGCGTCCATGATGTGCGCAGAATCAGTGAACCTTCAGCCCTTCCTTTTCCATAAGCTCCACCCCATAATCGATGGCTACGGCGTAGGACATATTGGTCATAGCTGCCACCGTCTGACTCCCATCCGTGTAGTCCTGCGAGGCGCTCGCAGCGTCAAAACGCCCGTTGATGATTCCAATAACAAGACCGTCATCCACACCGATCAGGGGACCGCCACGATCTCCGTCGTGGATCATATTATCAAACAGGAGAATTTTGCTCTCATTGCGCGAAAGTACTTTTGCGCTGGTCACCGCGCTTACCGCCATCAGGGTATGGAGCGCCTGATGGCCGAAGGAGAATCCCAGCGCCATCACCTGATTCCCCACAATGGTGCTTTCCGCAGTACCGATAAAATGATCCGGCAACTGCATCTCGATCTCCTGCTCCATCTTGAGCAGTGCAACATCCCGATCCAGGTTTCGGCTCACTACCTTAACCGGAACCGAGGTCACCGTCTCATGGCTGATAGAATTGAATTCATTTCCCGGTGTGGATGGTACGACAATCAGGTTTGCAGTCTCCTGCGGGATAATATGGGATACCGTAAGCAGATAGCCTTCTTCGTGAACGAGAAATGCCGAGCCCAGGAACTGCACCGCCTCTCCCTCGCGCCGGAACACCATCATGCATCCGCCACTGAATTTCTGATATACTGTTCCTAGCATAAATACTCCGTATATAGTTGTAATCGTTGTGGTAGTCTATTCTTCAAATACTACAGCCACTCCTGAACCCGCTCTGGATAGGTGCGCATCCAGCGTTGCGCCTTCTCATACGGATACATGCCATGATCCGCCTGATTCCAGATCATATAGTGGGAGGACTCATCCGGCGTCCAGTGGAAGTTATCCAGCACTTCGTACACGCGGGGCATATCCTCCTTCAGTCCGGTGCGCGCGATAGTGTGAATCTTTTCCGCATCCCCGAATATTTTTTGTGGATCATCGAGAAACTTCAGATTCCAGCGCGCAAACATCCAGTGTGGAGTCCAGCCGGTAACCACCATCCAGCGCTGTTGGCGGATGGCGTTGGAGAGCTCTGCGGTCATGGACACTTCGCTTCCATCAACGATGCGGTACTCATCCAGACCATAGGCTTCCAGAGCTTCATGCGCTCTTTTCATAATCCCCGCTTCCGGATCAATACCGATAATAGTGCGGCGGAATTTATCTGCGTACTCCTTCAGATCCGGAATGGATTCGGCGGTGATGTACGGCCGTGCGCGCTCTCCGCGTCCCCCGGTTTGGCGCCCCACGCTGACATCCGGCACAACCAGGCCGATACGTGCGCCTACAAGGTTGGGACCCAGATCATCTACCTGATCCCGGTACTGGGCCATATAATGTTCATGGGTAACCGGCAACCACGCCGACAGGATCACGTCCACATTCCCGTCCGCAACCGCAGCCCACATTTCGTCCGCATCCATGCGCTCCAGTTCCACCTGATACCCGAGTTTCTCCTGCAACACCGCCTGAACCATATGCGCACTTGCGATGGAGGACGACCAGTCTACATAGCCTATTTTGACACTCTGTGCTGCATGAACGCGCCCAACCCCGGGGGCAACCCCGATCGCAAACAGCGCTACGAATACAATAAAGCACTTAGTGATGTGTTTCATACTTTTTCTCCTGTTCCCTGAGCTGATGAATAATGCGGCGTGATCTTCCCTACCACAGACGCTTACGTCCGAAGGTGGGAAGTTTTTTGGCTGCACGCGGTTTCAACTCGCGTGTTTTCGCACCATCAAAGGATAGCTCAAAGCTCTGCCCTTCTTTATATTCCGCCAGCCCTTTATGCAGTGCAATACACATCCCCAGCAGAATTACCGAGAAGGGTAGCCCCGTGGTTATTGCTGCGGTCTGGAGCGCGACCAGGCCTCCGCCATACAGCAATACTGCTGCGACAACACCTTCCATAACGGCCCAGAAAATCCGCTGAATTACGGGGGGCTCCGTGTTACCTCCGGCGGTAATGATATCGATAACCAGAGAACCGGAGTCAGAGGAAGTAACAAAGAAGGTGATAACCACCACTACCGCCAACATTGAACTCACGGATTGGAGCGGATAGTGCTCGAGCAGTTTAAACAGCGAGACCGGCACATTTTCCTGCACTGCTTTGGCAATATCCCCGGCACCGAACATCTCGATGTTGATAGCACTGTTGCCGAAGACGGTAATCCATACAAAGGTGATAAAGGTGGGAATCAGCAATACCCCTTTGATAAACTCTCCCACAGTGCGACCGTAGGAAACGCGCGCGATAAACATCCCCACGAAGGGTGACCAGGAGATCCACCAGCCCCAGTAAAAAATGGTCCACGCCTGTTGCCAGTCGGTGGCTTCATAGGTCTCGTTCCAGGTGGAAAGCTGGGGCAGATTCTGGATATAGAAGCCGATGTTTTCCATCAGCGCTTTCATGATAAACAGGGTCGGCCCCATCAGGAGGACAAACAACAACAGGCCACCGGCCATGTATACATTGATCTGACTCAACAGCTTGATCCCGCCGTCAATCCCGCGAATTACCGACCATGTGGCTACCGCAGTAATACCTGCGATCAGGAGCATCTGTACAAAGGCAGACTGCGGCAGGCCGAAGAGGTGATTCAGCCCCGCATTGACCTGCTGCACCCCGAGCCCCAGGGAGGTGGCAACCCCGAACAGGGTGGCTACCGTTGCCATGATATCGATGATATTGCCGATAGGACCGTATATCCGCTCTCCCAGGAGAGGATAAAACACCGAACGGATCGAGAGGGGAAGTCCCTTGTTAAAGGCGAAAAACGCCAGGGATAGACCCACAATGGAGTATATCGCCCATGGATGCAGGCCCCAGTGCAGAAAGGTGAGATCCATCGCCACACGCGCCGCTTCTGCGGTACCCGGCTCTACCAGGGGTGAGGCGACAAAGTGAAACATGGGCTCCGCTACCCCGTAGAACAGCAGCCCGATCCCCATCCCCGCAGAAAAGAGCATGGAGAACCACCCCAGGGTGGTAAACTCCGGTCGGGCCTCGGCCCCGCCAAGACGGATACCGGAAAAGCGCCCCAGTAACAGGGACACCACATATACCAGGATAATATTCATGGTCCACACAAAGAACCAGCCGGTATATTTACCGATGGCGCTCTGCAGGTCGGAAAAGAAATTATCCACATTGGCCTGGAAGATCAGGGTAAGTGCTACAAAGGTGGCGATCAGCCCTGCAGAGACAAAAAACACCCAGGGATGTACATCCAGGTGAAACCAGCCTTTCTCCTCCGTATTATTGAGATCGTTCTGTTCCATACACATATCTCCCACATCAGGCTCGCACATACTCCTGGCAAGCAACGTAAGTTCGGCCCCGGCTTCAGGTTTGCTTTAATTTTACGTGGCACATAACTGCAACAAGATCCCCTGGCCCGGCCCAGCTCAATTACATCCTATCCAAACAGCCTGAGAGTATTAACATTTCAATACAGATCATGCAAATCTACACGTAAGACGCAACAACCGTGAATTATTACGTTTCAAGAATACTACAAAGATACAAGTGTGCAATCCGGGAAGATGTTACCATTGTGCTATTCCTTGATGCTTTCACAGAAAGTATGGATTTGGATGGCTAAGCAAAAAGCGCCAAATACAAGGCGCGTGATTATCGAGCAATGAGGCGTACTTACGTACGTCGAAGCAGCGAGACAATTACAGCAACGCCGCAGTTGGTGAGTTTTTGCGACGCCATCTTGACGCATGCGTATCGAGTCGGGATAATACAGATAGTGATCTAATTATCTGTTCCTCTCGAAAAAGGAGTCCACTATGGATTTAATTCGGGTACTGTGTGCTATCCTACTCCCACCGTTGGGCGTATTTCTGCAGGTTGGCATCGGTGGGGCGTTCTGGCTCAATATTCTTCTCACTCTGTTTGGCTACATCCCCGGAATAGTCCACGCTGTGTGGATTATTGCAAAACGCTGACCGATGCCTGCACAGGTACAGCCCCGCTGGCCCTGCACCCTGTATCTGACAAACTCCTATTTAAAAATCCATCTCAAGACCTTGAAGGAATCCCTCAGATGTCACACAAGGTTGACTTCAAAATACCAACCCGGACCCAAACCGATAGTGGCAGTGCACGCAACGTAGGGTTTGAACTCGAATTTACCGGACTGGAGTTAGATACTACCATTGGCGTAGTTGTCCGTGCCCTGAATGGACACGAACTCAAGCGCAGTGCGGCACACGCCGAGATTGAAGTCGAGGATCTGGGAATGTTCAATGTCGAATTGGACTGGAATTTTCTCAAACAGAAAGCTGCCGCAAGTAACAAACAGGGAGAGGATGAATGGCTCGAACTCCTGACTCAGGCAGCAGCTCTGCTCGTCCCCATGGAGGTGGTATGCCCTCCTGTGTCCATGCACAACATGGAAAAACTCGATGGGTTGGTCGCACAACTGCGCGAGGCTGGTGCGGTGGGTACTGAAGATTCTCTCATTGCCGCCTACGGAGTACACATCAATGCAGAGACCCCCAGCCTTGAACTTGACACCATCCGCGCCTATGTCGAGGCATTTGGCCTATTGCAGTGGTGGCTGGTATATGAACATCAAGTGGATCTGGCACGTCGGGTCAGTCCCTACATCGACCTGTATCCGGAGACATATCTTAAAGAACTCTTTGCTGCCGAATACGCGAACATGGATGAATTCACGGATGAATATCTGAAACACAATGCGAGCCGCAACCGCGCCCTTGACCTACTCCCCCTGCTCGCACATCTGGATGCACCGCGCGTTCAGCGCGCCGTGGCTGACACCAAAATCAAGGCCAGGCCCACCTTCCACTACCGCCTGCCCAACTGCCAGATCGACAAATCAAGCTGGAGCCTGGCACAATGCTGGAACACCTGGTGGGTAATAGAGGAACTGGCAAATCAGCCCGAAGAGCTGCAACAACTTAAGGACAAATTTCTCGCCATGCGCCGCCCCATTTTTGGCGTAAGTCGCGGTGACTGGACTCAAATCATCCACACCTGGGCCCGGAACAAAAACCTCTGCGCAACATGAAGCTGAGATAAATGCTCTTTTCTCTCTTAATCCTCTTCAGCACCGCATTTCTCGCCGCCACTATTCTGCCGTTTTACTCCGAGGTGATTCTCTTCGCCCTCCTGCGCGAGGGATACTCTGCGGCATTGCTGGTTGTGGTCGCGACTACAGGAAACACCTTAGGTGCCGTGGTCAACTGGTGGATGGGGATATACATCCTCCACTTCCGGCAGCGGCGCTGGTTCTATTTCAGCGACAAACAGATTGAACGCGCCCAGCAGTGGTTTCGGCGCTACGGGTTCTGGTCCCTGCTGTTTGCCTGGCTCCCCGTAGGCGGCGACGCTCTCACCCTTATCGGCGGTATCATGCGCGTTCCCATGTGGTTGTTTCTACCCCTGGTTGCCATCGGCAAAGGGCTGCGCTACATTGCGGTAGTGTATTTTAATGCGTGGTGGTAGGGGATGGCGGATGGACCTGAACCCGCTTCGCTCAGACAGGCGGTCCATCTTTTTCGCCGCCTGACAGCAACGCTTCGGCTGCGGCACGAAGGGGGAGAAAACATTTGGGGCACGGCATGCCGTGCCCCTTCGTGTAGATATTACGGTGTTTGTAGGTAACTATTACTGCAGAGGAATACTCAGGAGGTAGCTCGCTTCGCTGCCGTCGAGGAGGCTGCCTACGTCGGTGGCGAGCATGTATGCCTGGCCGTTGGCGACGCTGATCCCCTGGAGGGGGCGTTCGAGCTTATCCCCCACAGAGCCTTTCAGCACCATGCCGTTGCGATACTTGAACACCGCAAGCCAGCTGCTGTCGATAGCGGAGGCGACCCCTACACTGCGCATGATGTTCCCATCCGCTGCCGGAGCCACAATCTCACGCGTCCCGTCGCCATCCAGATCCGCAGCCACCGGGGCAACCTCAATGCTGGCGTTGTTGATCATAGGATTCTGCGCGTCAGGATCCACATAGTAGGTTACGGTGGCGACCGAACCGCCAATCTCGCTACTGGACTTGTAAAGCTGCTCCGTGCCCTGGTAGATATACAAGCGCCGCTTGCGCACATAAATCGCTTCCACCTTGCCATCACCGGTTACATCACTGAGGAGGGCGCCATAGATCTGGAAGGAACTCGGCAACAGCACTGGAGATGCCGAAACTTCAAATTCGGCATTGCGCAAGGTCAGCTCATTCACGCGTCTGCCGTAGAAATACTCGCGCTCAAACTCCTGCCCTAAGAGCAACTCCGAACGCATATCCCCATCTACATCAAACCCTGCAGCCATACGGGTATAGCCATGAATCACCGGGGTAAGGGTATCGCCTTCGAGCTTAAGCAGATCGGTGTTGATGCGCTTATCCGACCACACCGTAACCGCAAGGTACGCCTCCCCCGCCTCGGGCTGATACCAGCTCAGAGAGAGAATCTGCCCCATAGTGGTACTGTCGCCCGTGGCGACCGATTCAAGCTCCTCACCTACGCCAAACACTTCGATGAAACCACCGTCGGTGGTGGCAAGGAGCAGCTTCCCGTTCACCTTTTCAAAATCTGCCATCACGGTTTTCTTCTTGAACTGGCCGATTTTGTTAAAGCGGGGGAACTCCATGTTGAAGATATCGGAACCCGCGGAAGCAGATGTTTCACCCGTAGGTGCGGCTTCGTACTCGACTGCCCCTTTGCTTTTCGCCTGCGCTGCTACATTGCTTGCTGTAGCGCTACCTGCACCTGCAGCGGCTGCGGTTGCACCTGTTGCCGCACCGGCGGCACCTTTTACCTTAGGAGCCGTAATAAGATTGGTGGGGATACTCTGTGATGTCGCTGTGGTCGCTTTCTGCGGCGCGTAGGAGCGAATCAATGTCCCCTCGCTGTCACGCACCTCAAGGCCGTTCGGGGTCACAGTGAAAAACAGGTTCGCAAGGGTGGCGCTCATACTCTCCTGCCACTCAAGCTGGGGGAGCGCGCGGCGCAGGTCGGCATACATTCCTTCAAAGTTGCCTGTTTCATCGCGGAACACCGCACTCAGGTTGCTGAAGCGCTCCACCTTCGTCCCCGCGTCTATGGTCGCAGCTTCCTTATCTTCGAGCACTTTTGCGTAGGAGTAGCCGGTCTTCACCTGGGTGATCTGTAACACCGCCATGGTTTTATCCAGGGTGCCGAGAACCTGCTTGCTCACCGGGTGAACGATCTGCTCCCCCTCTTCTACCACCGCGAGCATATCCCCCACGGCGATATCGTTTGAGCCATCCAGATCGATGATATACTCACCGCCACCTGTTGCCATCACCACCACGCCGGAGACGGGGGCAAAATCCTTCTCAACCTTTTCGACCACGCCGGCGAATGCGGACACACTCAACAGCACCCCTGCCAGCAGCGCAGCTATCGTGAAACCAAAGTTCTTCAATTGAACCCTCCATATGCCAAAATTCAACATGTAAGCTCTTGCTAAACGCAAGGATATATAATTTCTCGAATTATAGCGCGTTCGTGCGGCGCTGCCCACACCCAAACTGAAAACTAACAAAAAAGCCGGGCATTAACGGCCCGGCTTTTTTGTTACTACACTAAATGTGGAACTTTAGAACTTGTAGCGGAGGCGGGATTCAACCATCCAGATATCCTCATCCGCGCTTCCGTCGAGGTCTTCTTCGTAGAAGTCCATGACGTCACCAGTCATGAGGTATCCTGCGGCTACAGCAAACTCGGTATTGCTGAAGAGCTGGTAGCTTACGTATGCATCGAGCTCCAGGCCGATTTCATCATCGCTGTAAATACCGTCATTTGCTCCATTACCTGCCGCATCATACTCAAGATCCTCTGCAGTCATCATGTAGATAGCTGCGGCACCCACCTTGAGCTTGTCCGTCATGGTGTGATCGTACTTGATGCGGTTGAAGATCATACCCTTATCCTGCAGATAGGGTACGGCAGAGAAGTAATCACTGTCGGTATAGCCTTCGAAGAACACAACAGTCTCAAACAGATCCACGTCGGTGGCGATAAACGCATCGTAGTCAGTATCGCCGCGCTCATCATCCCCGGAAGCGTACCAGAAGGTATAGGTTAGCTTGCCTTTACCCATGTTCATACCTACGTCAAAATGGGCGAAGTACCCGCCAAAATCGTATGCTTCGGCGTAATCCCCAGTCTGGAACATCACATCCCAGTTGGCAAAGAAATCGCCAGACTTGGTGCCACCATCAATACCCAAGGTATACAAATCAATATCTGCTGCCCCTACGGTACCTTGAGAATAAGAATATTTCAAATACCAATCTGTGATATCCTGTGCAGGGTTGGTTGGATCAGTAGTGGTTTTGCCATCGCTATGCTGCCATACCCCGAAGAACCCGATAGTGGTGTCAGAGTTGGGCTTCAGGTTGTAGCGCGCATACAGGGCATCCAGATCCTCAAAGTCGTTACCCCCATCGTCATTAACCACTTCGTAGGGGCGATACCACGCGAGTTCCAGATTCCCTTGACCGGCATCCACCTTGTAGTTGATGCCGGTAGCGGTCTCCTGCCAGAAGTACTTGTTAACGCTCATCCCCATCAAGCCAACCTTCATGCGCCCATCACCCAGGGCAAAGTCGGTATAGGCCCAGCGGGTCATGATGTTATTATCATCACCGCCAAAGTCGGCGCCAGCAGCACCACCAAACTCCTGCGCCAACTCAATGGCGTACACACCCTTGATTCCACCCTCATCACTCGAGATCTCGGTCCAGAGGCGATATTTCATATCCACCATGGAATCGCTTGAAGTGTCATCATTAATTTGAGAACTTCTCGCTTGATTCGCTGGGTTTCTTGTAAACGTAGTACTCTTATCATATCCATTGTAAAACCCAGCTTGATTCGTTGCCACGCGCGAGCGATTGTTCAAATCACCGTGGAATGCAAAATCCACCGCAAATGCGGGGGCCGCCATGCTCAGCATCAGTGCCAGAGCGATACAAATTCTCTTCATTCTCTTTCCTCCTTATGCAAATTTATGCAAATTTTCTACCCGTGGTCCCATACCTACCAATAAATTGTGCCATTAAGCGTTTTGCGTTGCGGTTCGTGCGGATGCGCTACGCACCCGGTGTGCTATCCAACCTCCTTTCGTAGTTTACTGTTACCCGAAATAAACAGGTTTTATAAAACACCGTACTGCTGCTCATTACACATAATATACCAAATACTCACACAAGCTTAACTTTAGTGTGCAAATATCTGAAATCATGGAGTATATTAAACTTAAATCTCCAATAAAAACAATTCTAAAATCGGCACAGCTACTATCTAACTGTGGTTTATGCGCCACACCAGGGCGTAAAAGCCACACTTTGTTAAACTTTTAAATAAACTACGTTCTATTTACTTGTAGAAGAGAAACATTGTCAAGCTAAAATATTCAATTACCCCATATAATCAGGATCTTATAGCGAGTAGTCGCACAAAATACCATATAACACGGTTTTATTTTATTCATACATCCGTCTAATTGCCATCAAATTGGGGCAGACCAGTCTTTCCTGGCCACTGAATGCAACGCAATAAACATATGGTGGATGCAACATCCGGGGCAACCACAGGGAGTTGCCCCTACACCGGAATCGCACCTGTAGAAATCGAGTAGGGTGAGGTGAGTTGATCATCGCTCACCTCATCCCTCTCACAGAACCGTGCGTACGGACCTCGTACACGGCTCCTGTTCATTCTTCTCTCAGTAATTCTGAGGCAGGTAGCCCGTTCTTGCTCTGCTCAGATCAAACAATCCCAGTTCTTCAAACCAACTGTTGGGCATCGCATAATTGGCCAGTGCACTTGCGGCATTGCGCCACGATTGCATCTTTATCGCCTTAAATTCACCTTGATAGCCTAGTTGCCGTAGTCTGCGGTGTAGCTTTTGTGGCTTCTTCCACAGTTTCAGCTGTTTGGCTCTTAGGCGTCTGCGTATCC
>Ga0182239_1000109_pt1 | contig 28360 bp, 22 predicted proteins | sample hydfrate6_PW_210_FD_132456 | JGI IMG/M metagenome (GOLD analysis project Ga0182239, IMG submission 132456) | Subsurface microbial communities from deep shales in Texas, USA - hydraulic fracturing test 6_PW_210 | ecosystem: Environmental > Aquatic > Deep subsurface > Shale gas/oil reservoir >... | reverse complement strand
TGCGGAACATCATCAGGCAGACCCGCTTGTCCACCTCCGTTTTAACAAAGGCCGCGGCAAACATCAGGCTGCCCATGATAAACCAGACCGCGTCATCCCAGTAAAGCGCGGCCAACCGCTTTTTGGTGACCACCCCGGTAAACACCAGGATCAGTCCGATGCAGAAGGCCACCCCGGGAAGGGGGATGCACTCGGTAAAAAAGCATAGGATCACGAAAACGGCCATGGCAATGGCCACCTTGATCTCCCAGGCCGCCTTGTCCGCCCTGGCCTTTTGTTTGCCGGTCAGGTCCTCGTACTTGAGTTCTTTTTTAAGCAGGTCAAAGGCCTGCTGCATCAACTGACTGTATTGGGCCTCATCGAGTTGTGTATTGACAAACTGGCGGGCCTTTTCAAAATTGGCGGGTTTGGCCTCAATATCATATTTATGCGCCCAGTCGATACTTCGGCTCATAAACCGATTCTTGGAAAGCGCCCCCATATCCATGTTCTTTTGCATCATATTGACCACCAGCAGCTGCCACTGCTCGATTTGGGGACTGTTCTTTTCAAAAAGCGACTCGGAAAGAAAATCGATCACCCGGGTGGGCCCCACACTGTATTCCATGCCCACGTCCTTCATCCCGTAGGGCGTGGGCATGGCCAGAATCAGGAAAAACAAAACCACCGGGAAGATAAATATCTTCCAGTCCACATACTTGTCATATCCCGTGACTTTCTTTTTCTTTGCCTTGGTTGCCATTGCCTCTCCTTTCATCCGTATTTATTTCCAAAGTTGGTCACTTTTTAATCTGCTTCCTGCTCCAGGGCCTTCAGGCGCCGCAGTATCTCCGGCCGGGAGGTGTCCGGCCCGGCTTCTATCATGCTGTCCATCTGCCGGTCATCCAGGTTCAGTTTGCGCATTACCCGGATGCGGAGCACCTCTGCAACGGCATCCAGAATCTGATCCAGCGTACAGGGCTTGTCCAGAAAAGCAAACGCGCCCTTGTCCAGACAGGCCTGTTTGGCCTCATCCGAACCCTGGCCGGATACGATGACCACCTCCAGCTCCGGTTTTTCGGCGCGCAGGGAGTCAAGCGTTTCCAGCCCGCTCATGCCGGGCATTTTCAAGTCCACCAGGGCCACGTCCACAGGATATCCACGCACCATACGAACGGCCCGATCTCCCTGCTCCGCGGTGATCACATTAATGCCCCGTTTGCGCAACAGTTTGCCCATGGAATCCAGAAACCGCCGTTCATCGTCTACGATCATTATGGTCGGTTTTTCCGTCTTCATTGATCCGAACCCGTCTCCTGTTCTTCTGCATGAGTCCCTTTCCGGGCAGGCAGGGTGATAATAAAGGTACTGCCTGCACCCGGCATACTCTGCACGTCGATGCTGCCGCCCATGAACTCCACGATGTTCAGGCTGATGGCCAGTCCCAGACCCGTACCCCTGCCGGTTTCCTTGGTTGTGAAAAATGGCATGAAAATCTTTTCCATCTCATCGATGGTCATGCCCTTGCCCGTATCCGAGACCATGATTTTGACCGCGTCTTCCTGCTGCCGCGTGGAAAGGGTAATCTTCCCGGGCTTGCCGGCAATGGCGTCAAAGGCGTTGTTGACCAGGTTCTGGATCACCTGGCGGATCTGGTCCGGATCAATCCGGGCATACGGCAGGTTCGGGTCGTAATCCCGGATCAACTCGATATTGGAGACCTTCATCTCCCGCTCCATGAACCCGTCAACCACCTCGTCCACCAATTCGTTGACATCGGTCTCGGCCAGTTTCGGCTCGGTCCTTCGAGACGACTTGAGCAGTTTCTGGGTGATATCCTGGGCCCGGTACACCGATTCCTCAATGATCTCAATTTCCTCTCCAACCTGGCGACCCGCCTCCTCGGCAGACAATTCCCCGCCGCCGTATTCGGGATCAAAAATATCGCGGATCACGCCGCACTGGGACAGGATCACGGCCAGGGGGTTGTTGATTTCATGAGCCACACCTGCGGCTAACTCGCCGATGGATACCAGTTTTGCCGCATGAAAAAGCTGGGACTTGAGTTCCTGGCGGGAGGCCTCGGTTTCTTCGGCCCGCCGCACCAGCCGGTAGGTGGTAAGCCAGATGGCAAGTACCATGACGATTACGATCAAAATCGTTGCGCCGATCATGATTTGCCGTGTCTGGTACATTTCCGCATAGGCCACGGACAGGGGCTGGCGGACGATCAGCACCCAGGGGACTTCCGTGAGCTGCACGGCGGCAACCAATTGCTTGCTCTGGTCAAGGGTAAGCTCCTGGACATCCTTTTTGATCAACTGCTGCGGGTCATACGGGCTCTGCGACAGCAGTTCCCCCCGATCCGGGGCCACAATCTGGTATTTTCCCTCCATGTTGATCATGGACGAGACAACCCCTTTTCCGCGGGTGATGGTGCGCAGAAACATATAAATCTTATCCGGATCCAGGGTGGCGCGCAGCACATAGGTCCCGTCGCCCACCGGCTGTTTGACCGCGATGGTAAAGTGCGGCTTGTTCCGGAAGCCCAGATAAATATCACTGATAAAGTAGTTGCGTTCGGCTTTCATCAGATTCCGATACCAGGTTTCTGCGCTGTAATCCTTGCCCCTGAGGTTCATGTAAGGTCCGGCATAACCGACCTGCACGCCCTGGGCATTCATGAACCCCACATCCACGAACGCATCGGAAAGTTCCTTCAAATGGACTAAATAGCTGTTCATGCGGTCCTGATTCGGGGTCAAGTGGAATTCACTGCGGTGAAAAATGCTGAAAATATTGGCCACCCGCTCCTGGAGGTACAGGTCGATGGTGTTGCGCTGGCTTTCGGCCAGACGCATCAGGTGAAGGCGGCTGCTTTCCTTGAGATTGGTGTTGAACTGGATGTGGAAATAGACCGACAGCACCGCCAGGGGCACCAGAAAGGCCAGGCATATGGAAACAAACAGCCGCATTCGCAGCTTTTTGTAATATCCCCTGAAGTCCCCTGCCTTCCCGCTGCTTTCCTGCCCGGAATTGGATTCATTGTTACTTTTCAATCTGCTCTCCCTGGTCATGGTTTTTCTTTAATCCAAGGCCCGTCTCAGATCTGTCCTTTCCATATCCTGAAAGAAGATCGAGAATTGTCCGGACCAAAAAGACAGGATTCGGGATTTTCTCCACAATGGCATCCGCACGGGAATATGCCGGGTTGTCCGCATCTTCGGCATAAGCAGTATAAATCACCACAGGAATTCGTGGCGCCTTGCTTTTGATGCGAAGCAATGCCGAGACCCCGCCTATAAAAGGCAGATCGGGGTCCAGCACAACCAAGTCCGGTTTACGCCCTGTTTCGAGCCTTTTTAAAACTTCCATGTGAGACTTTGCAAATATGATCTCAAAGTCTTTTGCGAGGAGTTCCCTCTTTAGAAAGCATCGAATATGAGCATTGGCATCAGCAATCAGTATCAGCGGTTTGGGCATTTTTGAAACCTCTTCAGGTTGCCGGTAATAATATGCGCCTTCCTGGCACACACCGTCTTAAGCAAACAGCATGCCAAACCTGCAGCAATAAATTTATCCACTTGGAATAAAAGGAAATAAAAAACATTATCCGCCGGCCGGCGGCATAGAAAGAAAAGCAAAGAAAGGAAAACGAACGAAAAGAATCGCCGGGTTTTTTTACAGCATGTAAAAAGTCTGAAATTGTTCTTCTTCAGGAATCCTTGACAGAGGTTTCCAGGGAGAGATTGTATTTTTCTATCCGGGCCTGAAGGGTGGGTCTCGACATTCCCAGAATTTTGGCGGCCCGGCTGCGGTTGCCCCCGGTCATGTTCAGGGCCTCGCTGACCACCATGCTGCCGAACCGGTCCATGAGATGATTGAACATGTCCGGGCTGCCGCCTTCGGCCAGCATTTCGCGGATCCATTGCCGGCCGATAGATTCCAGGGTTTCAATGCTCTGGGTCTCATCTTCCCCCTTATTTTCGGCAATTGCCTGGTGAACGTCCCTGGGCTGGATCGGATAGCCCGGCTGAAAATCAGGGCTTTCTTGACGGCATTTCCCAGTTCCCGCACATTGCCGGGCCACGTATGGCTTTCCAGCATCTGCCGGCCCGAACAATTCGCTTTCCAGCAGGGTTTCGGGAATGGCCACGCAGTTTATAACCAGGAACTGGTTGTCCGCACGATTGCTGTGCTGGTAGATCGCCCGGGCAACCAGTTCCTTTCCGGTGCCCGACTCCCCCCGGATCAGCACGGTGGCATCCGTGCCCGCCACACGGCCAATGGCCTTGTATACCGTCTGCATGGCACTGCTTCTGCCGATAATGGCATCTTCCCTGGCGCTTTCCGGCCCGGCGTCCATCTCCACGCGCTGGCGCATCATTCAGCCCGCTGCGACCGCCTGGCCGATGACCTTGAGCATCTCCGGAATGTCGAATGGCTTTAGGACATAGTCAAATGCCCCGTACTTGGTGGCTTCAATTGCGGTTTCCGTGGTGCCGTAGGCGGTCATGACGACCACTGGGAGTTTGGCATCGATCTTTTGAATCCGCTCCAGGGCCTCGAGACCGTCAATCCGGGGCAATTTGAAGAATGCAAAACCGAGCTCGGCATGGATCAATATGAAGTGAGAAAATTTCCAGGATGGCATCATCATATTTTGACATGCATGCTTGGTCATTTCTTTCTCTGGCACACCAAAGTCAGATTGGGAAAAAAAAGCACCAGCTATTACGCTCTCACAGCTTAGGGTGCTGCTGAAAATCATTTTGTTTGTCCAACATAAAACGTTATACCCGGAGGGTCAACAAATAGGGTTCGCCCCTGCCCGGGGCAATCCTTGTGTCTCCTGGTCGAAGGTGATATAAAAAAACTTTTCATTTCCGGATCAACATGCCCGGCACAAGGAGGAAGATACAGTGAGCTGGTGGAAGCAAATCAGTCTGTCCAAGCGGATTATCGCACACGTTGCCCTGCTTGAGCTGATTACGATCCTGATCGGGGCAATGGCCATCTGGTATGCTGTGGGCTTCCGCGATACGGTCAACACACTGGTGGACCGGCAGCTCAAGGTCATGGAAGCCTCCCGGCACATGGAAAATGCCCTGGCCAATCAGAAAGGTTTTGCAACCTATTATTTTTTGGACAGCGATCCCAAGTGGCTAAAGGAATTGTCCCATTACCGTGAGATTTTTCGCAACTGGCTCGAGGTCGCCGAGAAAACGGAACAACCGTCCGTCCATGCTGAACTGGTGGAACAGATTGGCCGTCAGTATGATCAGTATGTCAGCCAAAAAGACCGTATCATTGAAATGTATCGAAGCGGCGACCGGGCAAAGGGCGAGCAGATGCATTGGGATGTGCGCAGCCAGTTTTTTGAATTAAACCGGATGTGTCGGGCATATAGCCGGTTAAATGAAGAAGAGATCCACCGGTTCCGGGAAAACGTCCGGGAAAAATCAGCCGCCATGAGCTCCTTTGTGGTTGCCGGGCTGATTGTTTCAGTTGTGCTTGGGGTTTTTATGGCCTTTTTGCTCATTGTCCGGGTCATCGGCCCCATCCGACGGCTTGCTGCAATGGCTCCGGATGCCCACGAGCATACAGGGCCGGCCAATGAGGTGGCTTTGCTCGATGACCGGGTTCGGGGTATGATCACGGACATGGACCGGGCCCACAGCGAACTGCAGCAAAGCCAGCAATTGCTGATGCATTCGGAGAAAATGGCGCTGGTGGGCAAGCTCGCAACCGAGGTGGCCCACAGCATTCGCAGCCCCATGACATCGATCAATATGCGGCTTTTCTCCCTTCAGAGAAATCTGGATCTATCCGACACTCAGAAAGAGGATTTTGAGGTGGTGGCAGAGGAGATGCGCCGTTTGGATAACATTGTGCGCAATTTCCTGGAATTTTCCCGCCCGCCGAAACTCAATAAGAAACGGGTCAATATATCCAGGGTCATCGACATGACCCTGGAACTGCTCGAATACCGGCTAAAACGCCATGATGTGGAAATTATCCGGCAGCAGGCCGAAAACCTGCCGCCTGTGGAGGCTGATACGGAATTGATGAAGGAGGTTTTTGTCAATCTGATTGTCAACGCCTGCGAGGCCATGGGGGACGGCGGGCGGATTTTTATCGAAGAAAGCCAGGTGGCAGGTGACCGCAACGGCCGCGCTGTGAGAATCAGCATCCGGGATACCGGCCCGGGTATTCCGGAAGAAGCCCGGCAGAAGATTCTCGAGCCTTTCCATACGACCAAGATCCAGGGAACCGGGCTGGGGTTGTTTATCACAGGCCGTATCATCCGGGAGCACGGAGGGCAGCTCAGCATTCATTCGGCTGAGGAGCAGGGCGCAAACTTTATCGTTACCCTGCCGGTGCCGGAGGAGGATGGAAATGGCTGAAATTTTGATTGTCGACGATGATGTTCAACTGCGGCAAAGCTTTGCCCGGCTCCTGGGGGAGGAAGGATATGGCGTGCGGATGGCTTCCTCCGGGGAGGCCGGAATTCAGGCCGTTGAAGACCATCTGCCGGATCTGGTGGTTATGGATGTGCGCATGCCGGGAATCGATGGCATTGAGACCCTGCAGCGCATTCAGGCCATTGATAGCAAGCTGCCTGTGGTGATCATGACCGCCTTCGGCACCACGGAAACCGCCATTGAAGCCACCAAGCAGGGAGCTTTTGACTATGTTCTCAAGCCGTTTGATGTGGGGGACATGCTCAAAATTATTGACCAGGCTGTGAGTGCCGGGCGGATGATGCATCAGCAGGTGCAGATGGGGGCCGGCCCGGAAACCGGGGGCGCTGATGTCATTATCGGCCAAAGCCCGGCCATGCAGAAAGTCTACAAGGCCATCGGCCGGGTGGCGCCCACCGATGCTACAGTCCTGATCCGGGGAGAATCCGGTACCGGCAAGGAACTGGTGGCCCGGGCCATCTACCAGCACAGCCAGCGGGCGGGCAAACCCTTTCTGGTGATCAATTGTGTGGCCATCCCCGAAACCCTGCTGGAAAGCGAGCTGTTCGGCTATGAAAGAGGCGCTTTTACAGGGGCGGCCAGCAGGCGTGTGGGCAAGTTTGAGCAGGCCCACGGCGGCACAGTATTTCTTGATGAAATCGGGGATATGCCCATGTCCATCCAGGCCAAAATCCTGCGCCTTCTCCAGGAGCGAAGCGTTGAACGCCTGGGCGGCCAGCAGCCCATTGACGTGGATGTCCGGATTATCGCCGCAACCAACCGGGACCTGGAAGGGGCGCTTGAAGAGGAAAGGTTCCGGGAGGATCTTTATTATCGCCTTAAGGTTGTGACCATTGAGGTGCCGCCGTTAAAAGACAGAAAAGAGGACATTCCCCTGCTTATCGATTATTTTCTTTTTCGTTTTTCCAGGGAAATGAACGTAAACAATCCGGGCATCAGTGACGAAGCCCGCCAGAGGGTCGAGCAACACTTCTGGCCCGGAAATGTCCGGGAACTGGGCAATACCATCAAAAAAGCCCTGATTTTCAGCCGGGGATATCCCATTCAGGCCGGTGACATTTACCAGGCCATTGCCGGAGAAGGCCGGGATGACGATGATGGCGGCGGCATGGACCTGGAAGCCGCCGGCCGGAAGTGGATCCGGTCTATGCTGGCTTCTGGAGAGAACCCGGATATGTTCAATTTTTTAATGGATCAGTTCGGCCGCATGATCGTGGGAGAAGCCCTGAATCTCACCGGCGGCAACCGCAGCCGGGCTGCCAGACTGCTGGGCATGTCCCGTCCCACCCTGCAGGCCCGGATTGAAAAGTACAACCTTTCCCTGGAAACCTCTGTCAAAAGCTCCTGATTCTGTTTCTTTAAACATCTCTTTTTACATCCTGTAAAAAAAACCAGCGACCCGCCCGGGGCCGGGTTTTGGTTTTTGCGCCTGCCGCTTTCTTCACTCCGGATTGAAAAAGAATTAATGATTTATTTTTCAGTATGTTAACGAGTTTTATGGGCGTTTGGCATTTTTTTTGCTTAAACGAAGATAAACCGTCTACAGAGAGTTTTTGATCATGCCAAATCCCCTTATTTTAATCGCTGACGCAAATGCCCACATCCGGTTATTTCTGAAAACGGGAATTTACGGCTGCGGGCTTTGATGTTGTTGCCGCCAGTGTTCACACGGAAGTGCTGCACCTGTCCCAGGCGGAGCAGAAACCGGATCTGATTGTTCTTGATCCGAACCTTCCCTTTATAGACTGGGATTTGGCCATTGCCGGTATCCGCGGCAGCCCCCCGGATCCCAGTTATTCTTTATACCCCATATGCAGAAGAATTTTGAAAATCAAGGAACACAGCATGCATTTTCCAGTCTCAGGCGTTGAAGTGAATCCGGCCATCGCATTTGTTGTTGCCTTTATAATTTCATTTTTTACTTCTATGGGCGGTGTTTCAGGCGCATTTCTCCTTTTACCATTCCAGATGACGTTCCTGGGTTACACGCACCCTTCGGTGAGTGCCACAAATCAACTTTTCAACGTTGTAGCTATTCCCAGCGGCGTTTATCGTTACTTCAGAGAAGGCCGGATGGTCTGGCCACTGACCTGGATCGTAATCATCGGCACGCTGCCCGGAGTTCTGATCGGCGCCATTGTACGCTTATCTTGGTTACCGAATCCACAGCACTTCAAACTTTTTGCAGCGTGTGTACTATTGTATATCGGTGCAAAAATGGGACGAGAGCTGGTGGGTAAGAATTCTATCCAAAGCAGCAAAGCTGAAAGCGAAAAACGATTTTATGAAATGATCCGCCGCCACCGATCAAAGGCCGGCGGAATGGAAATGGCTTTGAAACCTGTCAGAGTGGACTATTTTAACCTGAAACGACTGGGATATACTTTTTATGACGAATCCTTTGATGTCTCCTTTTGGGGTATTTTCAGTCTCAGCTTTGTGGTGGGCATTGTGGGTGGCATCTACGGCATTGGCGGCGGCTCCATCATCGCCCCGTTCTTCGTAACCTTTTTCGGCCTGCCGGTCTATACCGTGGCCGGAGCCGCGCTTATGGGCACCTTTGTCACCTCTGTGGCCGGAGTTCTTTTCTACCAAACCATTGCCCCGTTTTATCCAGCCTTGTCCGTGGCACCGGACTGGATGCTGGGCCTTTTGTTCGGGTTGGGTGGAATGGCAGGCATGTACCTGGGCGCACGGTCCCAGAAATATGTTCCAGCCGCAAAGATTAAGTGGATGCTGACAGGCATTATCATCTTTACCGCTCTAAAATATATGACCGACTTTTTCGGCTATTAGCGTCTCCTATATCAAAATTCTTGCATCATCATCTGATTGGAATTGTTGCCGACAGGGTGGTTTTCTGGCCAAGATTGGATTGCATCTGAAAACTCCCTTCACAGAGCTCTATGCGGTCCCTCATGGCGCGCATTCCAAAGCCTTGGTGCGACTGAACTGCCAAAGCAGTTTGCCGGATGCCATGCTTTTTCTCCTTGTCAGAGGCTTGAGTTCCGGTGCCAGTTAAGGCTGTCAGTATGATTTAGCCTTTTTAACGTACCCAAATTCAATGCCCTTTTCAAACATAAAAAACATAACACCATGTATCTGTAAATTCCGGCTATAGGCCCTCTGCAAAAAATCCGAAAGCCCTTCCATCGAAAAAATCCTTTTCAATATGGAAACCGGGGGCACAACCTGCTCACACCCGATTATTTATTTACTTGTGAAAACACTGCCAAGAGAAATTTTTAACGGCTCTTTCCGGGGCGGTATGCCTTGGGTCAGGAAAATCTTATGTGCGCAAAAATTTGCATCCCGGCGGGCTTTTTCAGGAAACATCAAGAGAAATGCCGCAACATTTGATCCAGGGTCTTTTTTATCCTGACTTTAACCCTGCCAATGGTCAGTTCCGACTTTCTTATCCGGAGACTGTCGGCCTCCCGGCAGGCGGTATTCACCGCCGATTCAACCAGGACAACTGGAAGGGTGGGAGAGGCCGTATCGCCGGTCCTGGGAACGTAAATATCAAACAAAAGATCTTTTTGTATTCTGCCCAGCACCTGGGAGGGGATATTCGGAACCAGCAACCGGTCCCGGTCGCCAATGATTTCATCGATCGCTTTGACTGCCTGCCAAAAGTTGTCCTGCTCAGTGTAGTTGATACCCGGAAACAGACTGTCTGCCACCAAAAGGTTGAGCACAGCATGGGCGGCTCCGGCCCGCTCGTTGTTTTCCACGATCCGCCCGATGGCGCGGGTCGGGTCGAACTCGTCCCGCATCAGGTTGTGCAGCCGCTGTTTTGACGCTTTAAGATCTCCTGGTCCGGGCGTGTTCTTTTCGTCAGGAACCAGCCCGTCCAAGTCGGAATACCGGGTGATGAGCCTGGTTTCGGGCTCTCCGTCCTTGCCGATGCAGGAAACGGCATAGGCCACGACTGTGGCATTCATTTCCGGCACCTCCTCTTCCAGGCGGACCGCACACTCTGGAATCTCAAAATCGGTAAAGCGCTTTACCACCTGATCGAAAACCGGCTCGCCATAGGATGCGAAACAAAGCGGTCCTTCCATATCCGCATCGCCTTTTTCATAGAGCTGCTGATTGGCGGTCAACTGTGTCTTTTCCGGGATTCCCCGCAGGCCTTCAAGGATGATCACTGGCTTTCCCGCCACGACCACACTGCCTGTTTGCTGGAGATAGTCGGACCTGTACAAGGCGTCCCAAATGTTGTCAAGGGTGACAGGGGCCGGGTTTCGGTCCTGCCTGTCCTGGAGCCGCAGGTAGATCTCATAGAGCTGTGCGGCCGGGATTTCCATGGTTTCTGTTCGCTGCTGCTGCAAACAGATGCGCTCCCGGGCTCTTCTAAACAAACTTTCTTCATTCAGCGTGCCCTCGGCCAGCTGGGCAAATTCATCTTCGTTTACGGGAAGCATGGAAATCTGCTGCTCGCCCACTACGCCTCCAGCCTCAGCCAGGCGTGTCAACAGCCGGTCATAGACGATCTGTTCCGCGGAATCCACGTAGCAAAGGTTCAACACGAATATCCGGTCATGGGTTTGTCCGATGCGGTCAATGCGCCCGATCCGCTGCTCCACCTTCATGGGATTCCAGGGGAGGTCATAGTTAATGATGAGATCGGCGGTCTGGAGATTGATACCTTCGGCAGCCGCATCCGTACACACCAGGACATCGATTTCTCCGCGCAAAAACCGGTGTTTGATTTCGTCGCGTTCCACGCCGCGCATCCTGTTGCTGCCGGGCTCCGTGTACTGCCCGCCCTTCCCGGAATAGGTGCCAAGCAGCATGGAGGGGTGTACCTGGCGAAACCGGCTTACAATATCCGTCAGGGTATCGTAAAAGCGGGTAAAAATAACCGTCTGACGAAGCCTCCCCCCAGAAAGACGCCTTTTTTGCAAAACAGAGAGCAGTTCCTTCATCTTCAGTGGCATCCCGGACAGATCCTCCAGGGGGGCAAGCATTTGGCCGAGTCGTTTTTCCTCCCAGGCGAGGTCCTCGGATGTACGGTTTTTCAAAAAGGTATCGATGATCTCTTCATCAATATCCTCATCTTCCCCGTAGAGCTTGTCGCGGACCTCCGGGTCGGCATCCGCGTCCTGCGCCGGCTGCATGTGTTTCCGGGTGGCGGCAACCCGGTCTTTTCTCCGCCGCAGGGTTTCTTTCAGGGAAAATGTGCTGGATGCCAGCCGCAGGCGAAGCGAGCTCAGATAAAACCCCACGCTGGTTTTCCAGGCAGTGCCCTGATTGTGCGCCTCGATCTGCCGGGTCAAATCCCTGCAGTAGGTTTCCAGTTCGTCATAGGCTGTTTTTTCCAGACCGGTCAGCACGATACGGGGTACGGGCAATATTTCCCGCTTTGCCAGGTTGGCGCCCAGCCGGCCGTTGTCCCGGTATATTTCCAGAAGGGTGCGTGTATGTCGCAGCATGACCCTGGAAAGGGGGGCGGCGGCAAAGATGAGGCGCTGGATATGCTTGCGGTCCTGACCCCGGGGAATATGGTCCTGCTCCAGCCATTGCCTGGCCGGCTGGCGGATACGGCCATCGATGACGGCCTCTTGAAAAAACTGCCATAAAAACGGATCATAGGTCTTGACGGATTGGACGGCTTTTTGCAGGAAGTCCCATTCGTGGGTTTCGAGCTGCTGGTGGTCCACCAGTTTTCCCAGGGTGCGGTAAAAGGCCCAGGTAAAGGTTGGATCTTGCTGGAAATGGCCGACCCTCCGGGTGAGATACACGAGGTCGAATACCTCGATCCAGTTGAGCTGCATGGGGGTGGCCGTGGCCAGCCAGAGGCTTTTGGTTTTCAGGCCCAGCCCGTCCCGGATCGCAGCAAACAGCTGCCCGAAACGCGGAGCGCTTCTTTCCCCGGATCCGGGATCCTTTCGTCTGGCATAATGGGCCTCGTCCACCAGGGCGAGATCAAACGGCCGTGCTTCCCGGATTTCTCCCAAACGCTGTTTTCTGCTGAAGAGCCCTGTGGAGATGATGCATAAATCCGGATCGTATAGCCCGGATGCCGGTTTGGTTTCTTCGGAAGGGAAAATATAGTCATGTCGCGCGGCGGCGCCCCCCATAGCACGACCAAACGGCATAAAAAACTTGGCGGCCATCTCCCGCTGCCACTGCCGGGTCAGGCTTGCAGGTGGTGCGATCAAGACCCGGTGTATGAGCCCGGACAGGAAGAGCGACCGGATCGCCAGGCCGGCTTCGATGGTTTTGCCAAGGCCCACCTCATCGCACAGCATATAGTTGTAAGGCCAGGTCCGGATAAGCCGCCGGGCAACGATCTCCTGATGGGGCCAGGGTTTTACCGGCGCGGTTTCCATGCCCACATAGCGGCCGCCGGGCAGGCGAGGACCATCCTGTATCAAAGCAAAACGAAGGCGCTCCATTACAGAAGGCGGGTCGACTTCCGGGGCGTATGCGGAAGAACCGTCAATCTCCTTCGGGCGCCGGACTTCTTCTGCAATCTGGATCAGCCGTTGGGTGACGGCTTCCGGAAGGGTCAGTACCCGGATATAGGGATTTTCATTCTCCCAAAGCGCTTCAAATGAAACGGCGGCATCCTCGATGCGCTGCCGGTCGGATTCCGCCCACCAGCTGGCGTGCAGATTGATGTTCTCCGCATTGTGAACCAGGGCCCGGCGGGATTCGTTCAGCGAGCCGGAGATATAAATCCGGTCGCCTTCTGCATCCGTGAATATGGCCCATTTTTCATGGACATAGCCGTCCTCGCGGGATTCAAATGGCAACGGCCGGCCGGTTTGCCCGTGAACCCGGAACGCCACCCGGACCTCCAGGCAGCCGGATGAAACCATCCATGCCAGCAGCGCAACCCCGTGCTGCACATCCTCGGGCCAGGCACTCCGATCTCCCAGTTCCCGGTTCAGCCGTGCGGCCATTCGGCTTTCATCGCCTGCGAGGATGGCTGACACGTCATGCGGATCCAGATCAGCACCGACGATCATCCGCATCCGGCCGGAAACCTTTGCAAAGGCGGAAAATCCCTGGGAGGCCACAGCCAGCGACGAGGAGCGGAAGTATCCGGCAACCCGGTCGTATGCGATGCTTTTTTGCAAAACAGGGATGTAGAAGTCATGCAGGATGTTTACCGGCCGGCCGTCTGGCCCGGTGGACGAGGTCTTGTAGGAGTAGTTCCAGGATCGGTCTTGGAATAACGGTGGTTTCAGGCTTCCGCCTCCAGGCTGTTATCGGGTTGGGACAGGATATTGAGCACCTTGGCCTGTGCAGATTCCAGCAATGAATCCCGAATAAAGACACTGGCATTCAAAATCTCAATGCCGATCAATTCACCTTTTTCGTTCAGCTCGGCGGTGATGTCCGGGCTGAGCTCGATACTGTTGTGCTCCTGTTCCTCCGATATCAGCAGATGCAGCACATCCTGTTTATTAAAGTATGTCATTTTAGGTTTTTTCATGTTCAAACCTCCCGGTTTTAAGGCGAAACTTTATCTGCTGGCGGGTTGTCGCATGAACCGTAACAGGAACAATGGTATCACCTGCTATTTCATAGGGTATCATCACAATACGGTCGTCATGCTTCCCGACAGCAATCATTCGATGGGTCGCCACATCAAAATACCGCTCGGAAGAGTACCGCAAAATCTCTTCGATTGTTGCAAAAGAAAATCCCCTCTTCTCAACACGATATATAACATAATCATTCCAAACAATTGAAGGTTTTTCATCACTCAACGGGCATTCCTCCCGGTATTTTTCACTGCAACCCAAAAATAATGGCGCGGGCCTCTTTTTTCAATGATTCATCCGGAACTTCAGCGGCCCATACCGCCAAAAGCGCCCGCAGCATCTCCTGCTTCCCATCGGCATGCCGGTCCAGGTACGCCCGGGCGACCGGGATGTCGCCCTTCCGGTAGGCGAGGATCAGGCCGCAGAGCAGGTCCCATTCGGTCCGCGGCAGCTCCATGCGTTTTCCATGGCGTTCTTCCGGGCGGACCAGCCGCATTTTCGAACCTTTTCGCACCAGGGGGGCATAAAACCCATGATCTTCTGCATCCGATCCTGCGGCGCGCCCGGCAGAAGCCCCCTGGGTGCCATACCCGATGAAGCGGTCACCGGGTACATACCCGCCGGTCTTGTTTTCCATGGCGATATTGAGGCTGCGGGATATGTTCAGGGCCTCGTCGTAGGGAAATTCTGCGAGGCGGTAGATACCAAACAGGGTAACGGCCATGGCCGCCTCAGGGGACAAATCGGCTACGTTTAATCGGCCGCCGGTAATCCGCCGGATCTGGTTTTCGGACACCACCCGGCTGGCTTCGTTCATGGCGCGGATAGGCCCAACTTCCTCGTCGCCGTCAATAACCGGCCATTGCTCCGATAGTACCCGCAGCGCGCGGCCGTAGGAGGCGACCATTTCGTCTACCGGGTTGAGCTTTAAAGACTGGAACTCTTCGAGCCCCTCAGCCACGGCCTGTTGAATTCGCTGCTGGACACCCGTGCCGCCTAAACCACTCCATATAGCCGGGTCTGAAGATTGGGCTATGCGCTTACGGCAAGAAAGAAAAATGGAGCTGGCAGCCGAGGCATTATTCATAATATGTTGAGAATTGGTAAATTCCGACTCGATTGGCAATGCAGAACTGATAATCCAGTTGTTTTCAATCAATGATTTTGTAAGAGCCTCCCATGCATCCTGGCTTTTATGGGTAAACATAACCGTCATCAGGCCAGAGGACTTTATGACCCGGTAGCATTCTATAAAAATATCCGCCATCATTTTTTCGTATGTCAAATGCGCAGACTTGCTTCCACCATCGCGGTCCGGGTTCGCAACAGCCTCATTTTGCTTATCACTCAAGCGCCGTTTATAATAATCCGGATATAAATCGGAAAGGGTTCGTTTTTCCCATACATAAAAATAGTCTGACAATTCTGCGTATTGGACATTATTATAATAGGGTGGATCCATGCATACCAGGTCTACAGAGTTGTCTGATAACTTGGGCATATATGCGGCAGTTCCATTTTGGATGGAAGCCGGGTTTGCTTTCGCATGGGATGGTACGAGAGCAGCTATACCATCGTAGGCGTCATATATTTGCGAGAGGCACCATTGAAAACCGGAGTGGGGTCCTGAAAAGATCATCTCCCCAAACGTCCATTTTAACGAGAAATCATGCCGTCCGAATGTGCCTGATACCTGACCTCTTTGGGCGATCCATCGGGTTTGTCTGCTGTTGTAATCAACTCCCTTGTCAATCGCAAACTGCAGATACGTCACCACAGCCCGGCCTTTTTCCTCTCCCAGTTCGGAAAGGATCTGCGGTTTCAGCCGGTTGAGTTCTTCGACCAGGGTCAGGTGGCCCAGTAGCTGCCGAGGGGTGAACATGTCGCACCAGCGGGGCATACCGTAGGTGGCCGGGCGCATATCATTGCCCTGGGGAAATTTTTCCGTGGGAATCAGTCCCTGGTCATCCCACCGGTCCCAGTTTTCCTGCAGGCGCTTTTCCGCCTCCTTTAATGCGTCCAGGTCCTGCTGGTTGGGCGGGCGGAAGAAACGGACCTTTTCCGTTTTGATCTCCCCCTTTTTTTCACCGCTTTTGTACCGCTGGGGCTGTCCGTTTTGATCCAGCTTCGGCTGGAACCGGACGGCCACCACGCAATAAAGCCGGTCTTTCCATTGGCCATGGGACGATTCCCCCCTGGCCTGGGACTTTATCTCTTCGGAGTCGATCGCCTGTCTGCAGTGAACACAGGAACCAACGCCCCTGTTTACGGTCGCAAAATCAGGATCTTCACCGCCGGGTCCCTTCCCCTTGGTCGCCCGGTAAGTTTCAAATCGAACTTTGCCGTTTTGCTGCCGGCCGTCCGGGAGGATCTTTACGCCCCACTGGTTCCCGTCTACCTTGCTCAGCCAGCAGGTATTCATCAGCGGCGCCTTCCCGCCGCAATTGGGGCAAGTAACTTGGCGGCAGTAGAGGAAAGAGGTCGTATCTTCATGGCTGAAGAGAGTTTCCGTATCGGCGCAACTTTTTATATGATTTCTTAGCTCTTTCATTTCAGCAGGTGGAAGCATATGCTTGGAGGGAAAAAACAGATTCATTTTTTCATCAAGCAAGTCAATCAGTTTTGCACCCCATAACTGAATCTCTTTGGTCAAGGACGGCCCGAATTTTGAGGGATATTCTAATGTAGCATGCAAGATTACTGATGCCACCGGATTTAACTCGTTGGCTATTACCTTATGCCCCAAGCGCAATGCTTCGAAAGGTATAGATCCCCCGCCTGCGGTTGGGTCCAGTACAGTGCATGGTGTTTTTACGGGACAGGGATTTTTTTTGTAGGCCCTATCGTATCCGTATAAATTTGGAACACGGACACCCCTGCTCCCGGCCAAAGCCATTAAGTCCTTGAACCATGCAGGATCCGACGGCATGTGGAAAACTGGTATATTCTCGTTTTCCGATGGCCAAGGCTTTGGAAACGGCTGCGACTCTTTTTCCCAGCGAAGAAGAATTGGATCGTTGCTCAAGGAGTCATCGTTCTCCTTTAGCTTGGCAATAATTTTTAAATGATCTTCTCTGTCCTCGTTTTCTTTTTCCAGTTGGCGTATGATCGTGTGATCCACCGTCAACAGTTCCCGTCCATCATCATCCTCATGGACTTTGTCGAGAACCTTGCCGGTCAGCGTCCACTGCACCCCGTTGATTTCCACCACCCGCTTTTCAATGCCAAGCTGGCGCAGAAACCAGTCCGGATCCGTGTCCGCCGGCAGAAGGGATGCGAGGATGGCTGCCCGGCTGGGGGTCAGGGGGCGGCGCGCCCACCAGACATGAAGCCTGTGGGTAGGCGGTGCTTTACCTGTATCCCTTTCCCGCTGGGCTTCCGCCCCCACCTGGTGGCAGGGGAAACCGGCCTCGATAAGCCGGAGATCGTCTTTCCATGGTTCGCTCATGAATCGCCTTTTTTCGTTTTGATCATCAGCCGCGCAGGCGCAGGTCCGCCAGCATCTGCCCGATATGGGGGTCTTTGGGGTGCCCGGCCAGCACGACCTTCATTCCGGCCGCGGCCCACCGGTTTGCCGCATCTCCGTAGGTGGTCATCCGGGAATGCCAGTATGCGGCCTCCTCCCGGGTAAACCGGTCCACCCGCCGGGCAATGAGCTCGATGCGGTCGAGCTCCCGGATCCGCTCCTGCAGCTTGAAAATCAGCGCCAGTTTGTACCCGGCTTCATCGGTCAGCGGAAGATTCCCCCGGAAAGTGATGCGGGATCCGTTCACGTACTGCTGCAGGTCCAGGGAAAGCCCCTGATCATTTTTTACCCGGGCGAGAATGGTACGCAGGACCGGAAGACAGCGCTGCTGCTGGGGGCCGTGAAGAACACCGCTTTCCCTGAGAACGGACCGGGGAGCGATCAGGTCGTCCGCATCGGTTCGCTGATCCGGCAGGATACGCTGTTTGATGACCATTACGGGAACAGGCTTGTCCTTGTGCTCCGTGATCCGCAGTATCCATGGCGAGCCCGGGATTTCGGGCCTGACCGTTTGATAGTAATGGGTCTGCTGGTGTTTTTTCGATGCGGTTTTTACGCTCATGCGATCTCCGTGCTATTCGGCGTCCTTTTTGAGTTCTGCGACAAAAGGACAGTCGGTTTCAGGATGGTTGATGGTCAGGTGGCATTCGGTCTGCTCCCCGGTACGGACAGTGCCGTGAACCGTTTCGAAAAGCTCGCCCAGGTCCCGGATGGATTCCGGGGTCGCATTTTCAACGACAATCCGCATGACCCCCCCGGAAGGCAATTCCATATCGACGAGATCCAGGCTGTCAATGCGGCTTTTGCCCCCTTTCTGGTATATGGATCCCATTCGGCGAAGCAGCGGCATCACTTTCCGTGCGCCGTCCTTGCCGGCAATCCGGATGGTGTTGTCTTTTTCCGATATCCATCCCTTTTCCGCAGCCCTGGCCGGGGTGATGACCACATCCTCCGGCGCGGGCATATAAAAGGCACCGGCCGATCCCATAATCAGATCGGGTTTTTCATTCTGCCCGGGGGTTCCTTTATAGGCGGCAATTCTGCTTTCATTGATCAGCTCGGATATCGCGCTTTTGACTTCTGTGCCGGGGATGTCTCCGAAACTGGACCCCAGCTTTTCCGATATTTGGTCGATCGTGGCCTCGGGCGTTTCGCGTACCGCGTCGCGGATCCAGTCTTTTATGCGACGCGGTTCGGCAGAATCGGTTTTGCCCCATCCCCGTTGTTTTGCACCTGCCGGGGTCACCAGGGAGTAGCCTTTCCGTATATCCACGTCAAAGGGTAGCTCTCCGGCTTCGCTGCTGTAAAATTCGTCCGGCAGGGTGGTTTCCTCACCGCCCATCCGAAACAGGCACCACACCCCGCGCCTGACCCCTTCCCGGATTAACTGGTCGAACACCTCCCGGGATTCCAGTACGGGCCAGTTGCGAAGCTGCCGGAAGTTTTCCGCAGCTTTTTGCACTTCCAGGATATCGTGGCCGGAAAAAAACAGCCTTGCAAGAGCCGTAAGGATCGATTGCGTAATCGCATCACCGGTGATCAGCTCGCCGTCTTCAAATAGGGTTTTGCGGATCTGTTCCACCACGGGCGTGCCCCCTTCCCCGCCGGATGTCCGTATTTCCCGTGAAACGATCTGGCCGTTGGCCGATGGATACCAAAGGTTCCGGTAGCTTTCGGTCACGGTTGACACCAGGGCGTTTTCCCGCTCGCTATACCGTTTTTTGAACTCGTCCGCCTCCAGTTTTGCAGGCTTGATACCGTAATTTTCCGGGTTTTTCCTGAGCTGGCGCATTGCCAGAACGGTGCGGGCCAGATCCCGCAAACGGGTAAGGCTTTCATTGCTCGTATCCGAAGTCTTCCCCAGGTTCAAATCCTGCTGGCGATACCTGCCGGATGTTGCCACCGTATCGGGGATGAGCAGAAACACCAGGTTCTGTTCGACCCTGGGGCGGTTGGGGCCAGCGGTGGTGATGAACTGCTCGACGTTGACCGCACCCGTGTTCAGTGCGACCAAAGCCAGAGATAACTTGCCGCTGTTGTCCGGGATGTGTTCCGGGGCGCTCACATCGGGGATGACGGAAAAATTGGAGACACTATCGCTTATGACCTTTCTGGCGGTGGCGGCGAGCAGGCTGTCCACGGCTTCCGACGACAGGCCGCGTCGAAGTTTGGCCAGTGCGATGTTCACCGAGGGCTCCAGGCTGGCATAGTAGCGTCCCTGGTTGAACCGCAGATAAAAGGCGCTGTTGCTGATTTCCTTGAGCGCCTCGGCAACCTGCGGGGGAGTGAGACCGGGAAAGGAGACCTCGAAAAGAGCATCCTGCTCGGTGAGCCCGAATATGTTCGAGGAAAGCCCCTGGTCACTGCCCACAAGGCTGTGCAGAAAAACTGTTTTCCAGGTGTACTCGAACAGTGGCCAGCCTTCCGGATGGGGATTTTTGCGGTCGGCCAGCTCGGCGTTGCTTCTTCCTCCGGAAAGGCTTTGGGTATCGGCCCCGCCCACATCGGCGTTTAGCACGGCAAGCAGCTCGCTGCTGCCGGAGCGACCGATGATTTCGTTAACGGTGCGGGCATCGCGCATATCCAGATGGCAGGTATGAATCATGGGGATTGGAGCTTGTTTCTGCCACAGGGTGCGGACCGCCAGGGCGAGAATCCGCAACACACCACGGGTCCCCTGAAAATTTTCATACGTGGCCAGCTTGTTGTTCAAAAAATCGATAAACGAAGGGTGAAAGGGGTAATGGGATGCCATGCGGTCGGAGAAATCCTCGCGGGTGGCTTCATCCGGGAGAAGGGCGGAATTTTTCCGGTACATATCCATATAGAAGACAGCGGTATCCCGTGCCGCATCGGAATCAATATGATGGAACAGTCGCTTGGCCAGGACCCGCGAAATTTCGCTGGCCTGGACCGGGACAACGGAGGTTGCATCACGCGAGACCACACTCGCAACGCCCTCCACGGCCTGTTGACCGATGGCCAGGGCCTCGTCGGGATCCACGTCCCGGCCGGTGATCTCGGTGAGCAGCTTGCCCAGCTCCCCGGTCTGCCGGGCAAAGGCGTCAGTCTGGCTGGCCAGGGTGAGGATGAGGGATACGCCGGGATTGGAGCGGGCATGTTCGTGGAGGTTCATCAGAAAGGAGGACAACTGTTCGCTGCCATTCGGTATAGCGGCGGACAGGCGGGCGGCGTACTGGGCCAGCTCATCGATCATCACCAGCACTTTTCTCCCGCTAAACAGGGTTGCAAAGTAATTTTTCCCCGGTGCGGCAAAACTTTCGGCATCGTCCTCCACTTCCCGGTACAGCACCTCCCCGCCGATCTGGTACGCGATTTCACCCCAAAGGGTATAGGGTACAAGCTCAGTGCCCCTGGGCTTGTGAACCGGTATTTCATTGCCTGCAATCCCCACTACGCTGATCTCCCCCCGGCGGGGAATCCATTTTTCCTCCACCAGGTCCCGGATATGCGGGGAGAGTTCATCCCCCTTGTATCCGATATGGGTACAGGCAATCAGGGTATGGGTCTTGCCGCCGCCGAATGCGGTTTCCAGGCGATGGATGGCCGGCGCCGTGTTATCCCCGGCGAGCCTGGCGAACACCTCGTTCAACACCATTTTGAAGCCGTCCGTGGCGTAGGTGCCCTCGGAAAAAAACTGTATGGCATCCGTGTAGACCGGATGAATACCCTGCCGGTTCTCCTGGTAGAAGCGGATCACCTCGGCAAGGGATGCGGTGAAAATCTCCGGGTTGAACGTACCGGTCAGGATATCCTGCCTGGGCTGGCAGGTGTCGGTGATCTTTTGCATGCGGGCCCTCCCGGGTGAATGGGTCGCTCATCAGAAATTGAAAACGCCGAAGCAGAGGCATTTTAAGGAATCAGCCAGTGATCTTTATGTATACGAAATTATATAGATATGAAATGTTTGCCGCTTCCGTCAAGCTGAATCTGAGAAAAGGGGATGCGCAAACCCTTTGCCCGACAGGCTATTGCGGGGGCGCCGGCAGCAGGTATTCGTTTCGGTCATATAGGGGGAAATTTCCGGACCAGTTTGTTTTTCACAATGCCATGGCATAGAAAACGTTTTTTATGACACAGAAATTCATTGCATCAAGGGGTTAACCGTATAGAAAAATCAAAGGGAAGTCGTTAATACGCGTGCTCATGAAATTTTTTTAGACAGCAAGCAGTATTTGCGTATTTCGGTCGATCCGGCCCCACTTGGCGCCGCCGGCATTTGCTTACCCGGCAACAATTTTTATTATGGCACTCCCTTTGGTAGCACAAACGAACTGCCAAATAAAAAAGCCCCATTTAATGGGGCTTTTCAATACTTATTGGCTGAGGGTCCAGGATTCGAACCTGGGTTAACGGGGCCAGAACCCGTCGTCTTGCCACTAGACCAACCCTCAGCAGCAAAATTGTATTTATGTAAAATAACAAAAAACCAAATCGTGTCAAGCCAAATTTTTTACCCGGTTCACGCCTGTTTTTCAGCCTGATCCCGGACAAACACCGCGGCTTTTTCCAGCCGTGCAATGGTTTCATCCCGGCCCAGGATCTCGATCATTTCAAATATGCCCGGGCTCACGGTTTTGCCGGACAGGGCCAGGCGCACCGGCTGGGCGATTTTACCGAATTTCAGGTCATAGGCCTCCATGACCTTTACAAACGCGGGCTCCAGATGCTTTTCATCAAAGGTTTCCGTGTTTTTCAGCTCCGTGATCAGATCCCGGATCGGCGCGGCCACTTCGGGTTTAAAAAATTTTTTGACCCCTTTTTCCTCGTAGTTTTCCGGGGCCGAATAATAAAACACCGCAGCCTCAGCCATTTCCACAAAAGTCTTGGACCGGGGCTGCAGGGTCTTGATCACCGCGTGCAAAAACGCGTTGTCTTCGGCTGCAATCCCGTGTCCGCCCAAAAACGGAATCAGGTGAGGGGCCAGTTTTTCAGGCGGCGTGCTGCGGATGTGCTCGGCATTTAACGCCAGGAGTTTTTCCGGGTTAAACACCCCGGCAGACCGGCCTATGTGTTCGATGTCAAATTTTTCAACAAGCTCTTCGCGGGTGAAAAACTCCTGGTCCCCGTGGGACCAGCCCAGGCGCACAAGGTAGTTGAGCAGGGCATCCGGGTAATAGCCCATATCCCGGTAGGCGGTCACGCTCATGGCCCCGTGCCGCTTGCTCAGCCGCGCCTTGTCCGGGCCCAGCACCATCGGTACATGGCCGAAATCCGGCACTTCCGCACCCAGGGCCCGGTAGAGCAGAATCTGCTTGGGGGTGTTGCTGATGTGGTCATCGCCCCGGATAATGGTGTTGACCCCCATGGTGATGTCATCGACCACCACGGCCAGGTTGTATATGGGCATGCCGTCGCTGCGGCGGATAATGAAATCGTCGAGCTCGGCATTGGGAAAAACAATATTGCCCCGGATCTTGTCCTCCACCACGGTGTTTCCCATCAGGGGGGATTTAAAACGCACCACCGCCCCGGGTGTGGGCGGCAGGTTTTTTTCCCGGCAGGTGCCGTCATATTTGGGCTTGCCCCCGCTTTGGGCGGCCTGCTGGCGCATGGCCTCGATCTTTTCTTTGGAGCAGGTGCAGTAATAGGCGCTGCCCGTATCTATCAGGTGCTGAATATATTTTTCATATACATCCAGACGCCGGGACTGGTAAAATGGACCTTCATCCCAGTCAATGCCGAGCCACTCAAGGGCCTCGGCAATGGCGTCCACATATTGTTGGGTGGAGCGCTCCGCGTCGGTGTCCTCGTACCTGAGGATGAAACGGCCGCCGGTTTTCCGGGCGTAGAGCCAGTTAAAAAGGGCCGTGCGCGCCCCGCCGATGTGCAAAAAGCCTGTGGGGCTGGGCGGAAAGCGGGTGATGATGGTTTCCATGTGCAAATCTGTCCTGTGATTTACGGGTTATCCGGTTTTGTGGCTGTAAAAATCATCATGAAAGAAAACTATTTAATTTAGCCGACAACATGATGAAAATCAAGAACGCTTTTTTATGCCCTGCAAATTCCCTTGACATGGAGACGAATTTAACATATTAGTTTTTAGTGACCGTTTAATCGCAGATATACAGAGATATACAGAATTTACAAATTATTTCAAATAGTTGGGAGATTTCAAAATGGCAGTACCCAAGCACAAGGTATCCAAGTCCAAGCGGGACAAGCGCAGAACCCACCAAAAGGCCCATGCTCCGGCACTGAGCCGCTGTTCCCAGTGCGGCGAGGCGGTCATGAGCCACCGGGCCTGTCCGGAATGCGGAAATTACAAGGGCCGCAGCGTTATTGAGACCGAAGCGTAAGGGGATCCGTGATTATGACAATCGAAGACAAGATCAAAAAGCTCATTTCCGAAAAACTTGAGGTGGACCCGGCAGACGTTGTGCCCAAAGCATCGCTCATCGATGATCTGGGAGCCGATTCCCTGGCCATCGTGGAAATGATCATGACCATGGAAGAACAGTTCGACATCGAGGTGCCTGACGAAGATGCCGAACATTTGCGAACCGTGGAAGATGCCATTAACTATATCATTAAAAAAACCCAGTCTTAACGCCTCGGCACAATTGCCGGTTCGCCCCTGAGCGCCATCAAAAAACAAAACGACAGGAAAACGAGGCCCAGGATGCTTCCCCTTGCCATCGGTTCTGACCACGCAGGCTACGAACTCAAGGAGATCGTAAAAAACTATTTGATTTCACTTGACTTTAAAGTTGACGACTTTGGAACTGACTCCGGACAGTCCGTGGATTACCCGGATTTCGGCTCACTTGTGGCCGGCAAGGTCGACAGCGGCGAATATGAGCGCGCGATTCTGATCTGCGGCACCGGCATCGGCATGTCCATGGTGGCCAACCGGTTTGGCCGGGTGCGGGCGGCATTGTGCAACGACCTGTTTTCCGCCATCATGAGCCGCCGTCACAACGACGCCAACATCCTGGTCATGGGCGGAAGGGTGATCGGCACTGAACTGGCCCGCGAGATTGTGCAAGCCTGGATTCAAACCCCTTTTGAGGGCGGGCGGCACAGCCAGCGGCTGGAAAAATTTTGTGGAGGAAACTGACCTTTGAGCGATATTACGGACAAAAATGCAACCGCCGACGATCTGTCCCTGAACCTGTCCATTGTCAAAAAAGCTGACCCGGAAATCGCAGAAGCCATTTCCCGGGAATATGACCGCCAGAAAACCACCCTTGAGCTCATTGCCTCGGAAAACATTGTCAGTCCTGCGGTCATGAGCGCCCAGTCCAGCGTGCTGACCAACAAGTACGCCGAAGGATACCCGGACAAACGCTATTACGGCGGCTGCGAATATGTCGACATTGCCGAAACCAAGGCCATTGACCGGGCAAAAGCGCTGTTTGGCGCAGAATACGCAAACGTACAGCCCCATTCCGGCTCTCAGGCCAACATGGCCGTGTTTTTCGCCCTTCTGGAACTCGGTGATACCATCCTGGCCATGGACCTTTCCCACGGCGGCCACCTGACCCACGGCGCTGCGGCCAGTTTTTCGGGCCGGTTTTACAAGTTTGCCCATTACGGTGTCACAAGGGAAGAAGGCACCATTGATTATGACCAGGTGGCGGCCCTGGCTGAAAAGCACCGGCCCAAAATGATCATTGCCGGAGCCAGCGCGTATTCACGGACCATCGATTTCGGGGCGTTCTCCCGGATTGCCAGATCCGTTGGCGCCTGGTTCATGGTGGACATGGCTCACATTGCCGGGCTGGTGGCAACCGGACATCACCCCTCGCCCGTGCCCCATGCCGACGTGGTCACATCCACCACCCACAAGACCCTGCGCGGCCCCAGGGGCGGGCTGATTCTGGCCAAGACCGACCTGGACAAGGTGTTAAACAAGGAAATTTTTCCCGGGATCCAGGGCGGACCCCTGATGCACGTGATTGCAGCCAAGGCCGTGGCCTTCAAACTGGCCGCGGACGAGTCGTTTAAAGACTACCAAGCCAATGTGGTGGGCAATGCCCGTTCCCTTGCTTCCATACTCCAGCAAAACGGAGTGGATCTCATTTCCGGGGGCACTGACAACCACATGATGCTCGCAGACCTTCGAAATCTCGGGATTACAGGCAAAAAAGCAGAAGAAGCACTGGGCATGGCCGGCATTACGGTAAACAAAAACACCGTGCCCTTTGATACGGAAAGCCCCTTTGTCACCAGCGGCATCCGCATCGGCACCCCGGCGGTGACCACCCGGGGCATGAAAGAGGCGGAAATGCAAAAAATCGGGGCATTTATCCTGGATGTACTCAAGCACCCCGATGACACCGCCCGCATTGAAGGCATCCGGCAGCAAGTGCAGGAACTTTGCGCCGGGTTTCCGTTGTTTGCGCAAACCCCATAAAGGCGTGCATCGATTGTCCGCTGCCGAAATTTGTCAAAACCAGCGGTCCGGACGCCTTGCAATAAAAGGGCAAAACAGTTATGACCCCAACCGGCCAGCGCCCTGCCTGGGATGATTATTTCATGGATATTGCCAATCTCGTGGCCCGGCGCTCCACCTGCCTTCGCCGGGCCGTGGGGGCGGTGCTGGTCAAGGAGCACCGGGTGCTGGCCACGGGCTATAATGGCGCGCCCGCAAAAATCCTGCACTGCGCCGAGGTGGGATGCCTGCGTGAGCGCATGAACATTGAATCCGGCCAGCGCCATGAATTGTGCCGCGGCATTCACGCGGAGCAAAATGCCATCATCCAGGCCGCATACCACGGAGTGGCCATCCGCGGAGCAAGCCTTTACTGCACCAACCTGCCCTGTGCCATCTGCACGAAAATGCTTATCAATGCCGGGCTCACCGAAATCTGTTACCAGGAAGGATATGCGGATGAGCTGTCCACCGCCCTGCTCGAAGAAGCCGGTATCCGGCTGCGTCAGGTTAAAGGAGGCAGCTGATGCGATGCCCGTTTTGCAGTGAAAACGACAACAAGGTCATTGATTCACGGCTGAGCAAGGAAGGAAACGCCATCCGCCGGCGGCGGGAATGTCTTTTGTGCGGTCGACGGTTCACCACCTATGAAACCGTGGAGGAAATCCCGCTGATGATCATCAAAAAAGACAAGCGGCGGGAGATATTTAACCGGGACAAGGTCCGCTCCGGGCTCAAAAGGGCCTGCGAGAAGCGCGAAATCAGCATGAATGTCATTGAGGCCTTTATCGAGGAACTCGAGCGCGACCTGCGGGAAGCAGAGGAAAAGGAAATCCCCTCCCGGGTGATCGGAGAGAAAATCATGGCGCGCCTCCATGAACTCGACAAGGTGGCCTATGTGCGGTTTGCCTCGGTATACCGGGATTTTAAGGACGTCAACGACTTTGTCACCGAACTCAAAACCCTTCTGGACCAGAGATAACAACCATTTTGCAGCACACCAGAAAAACGGTTCCGCGGCCCTTTTGCGGAGCCGTTCTTTTTTTCAAAAAATGCTTATGTTTAACTTTTCCCAATAAGGCGGGTGCTGCAGATACAATAACAGGTTTTTGCCCATGAAATATCCGGATGATCATTACATGAAAACGGCCCTTGAGCTGGCAGAAAAAGGCGCCGGCCGCACATCACCAAATCCCATGGTGGGGGCGGTGATTGTACAGGACGGACAAATCATCGGCCGCGGCTGGCACGAAAAAGCCGGCGGCCCGCATGCCGAGGTAAATGCCATTGCCGATGCCGGCAGCCGTACCCGGGGGGCCACCATGTATGTCACCCTGGAGCCCTGCAACCACCAGGGCCGCACCCCGCCGTGCACAAAAGCCATCCTGGAGGCGGGCATCAGCCGGGTGGTCTGCGCCATGACCGATCCCAACCCGGAAGTGGCCGGCGGAGGCGCCCGGTTTCTGGCTGATTGCGGGATAGACATGGAAATCGGGATTTGTGAACCACAGGCCCGAAGGCTCAATGAATTTTTTATCCATTACATTCAGACCCGGCGGCCCTTTGTGCTGCTCAAATGCGCAGCCACCCTGGACGGCAAAACCGCCACGCTCACCGGGGATTCCAAGTGGGTCACAGGCCCGGACGCCCGGACCCGGGTGCACCAAATGCGCCACTGCTGCGATGCCATCCTGGTGGGGATCAACACCGTGACTGCCGATGATCCGAGCCTGACCACCCGCCTGGAAAACAGCACCGGCCGGGACCCGGTCCGGGTGATTCTGGACACACGGCTTTCCATGCCGGAAACCGCCAAAATGCTTTCTCAGCAATCCAATGCCCCCACCCTGGTGGCCGCATCAGAAAATGCCGACCCCCAAAAGGGCGCCCGCCTGGAGCAGCAAGGCGTACAGATCCTGTACCTGCCGGAAAAACAAAACCGGGTGGACCTTGATGCCCTGATGGAAAAGCTCGGGCAGTTAAACATCACCAGCCTGCTGGTGGAAGGCGGCAGCCGGGTTGCGGGATCTTTTCTGCAAAACCGTCTGGTAAACAAGATCTGCTTTTTCTACGCTCCGAAAATTCTTGCCGGCGACGGCATGGGTATCTGCAGCGGGCCCGGCCCGCAGCTGATGTCTTCGGCGATTTGTGTAACAGACATGGAAACAGAGCAGATCGGAGATGACATTCTGATTCAGGGGTATATCAAATGATGCAGGTTTGTTATTTAAAAATCCCCCCAAGCGGCAAAACATGTTTGCCATTTGGTTCAACTTGATATAAATAGAAAGTTTTAAGGTTTTAGCGTGTTAGGGTTTATCACCTTATTTAACAGCAGGCAGAAAAATGATGGCACCGTAAAAAGTCCAATATCTGCGTTACGCGCGATTTCTCAGAATTTCACGTACGGATAAGTACGCTGCATTCTTCGAAATCGCGCAAGCCTTGATCTTGAACTTTTTACGGCGCC
>Ga0182239_1000108_pt1 | contig 28422 bp, 26 predicted proteins | sample hydfrate6_PW_210_FD_132456 | JGI IMG/M metagenome (GOLD analysis project Ga0182239, IMG submission 132456) | Subsurface microbial communities from deep shales in Texas, USA - hydraulic fracturing test 6_PW_210 | ecosystem: Environmental > Aquatic > Deep subsurface > Shale gas/oil reservoir >... | reverse complement strand
GCTGACAAAAAAATTGATTCTGAAAGTAATTACAATCAGAAAACTGGTGAGCTAATAATTGAATTTGATTATGACCCGGCCAAAAGCTATCAGCTTAAAATTAAAAATGAGCAGGGTTTAATGAAGAAAAAAGATCTTAAAGTAGAAAAAATTAAAAAAATGCTTAAGAACTTTAAAGTAGAAACAGCTGTCAAAACTGAGCTGGCAGAAAGCATAGAAAAAGCTGCTGCGGAAAATGAGGGGCCAGAATTTTTGGACCGCTTTGAAGCAGTTCTTTCTCAAACTCAGCTTAGTACACTGCTTGAATTAATTTATGACTGCGGCTCTGCCCGAATTAAAACTGCAGATACTGATCGGCTGGTAATCTTTAACGGTCAGCTAGAAAATATGAATTATAATTTTTCTAAAGCTGTTCTGACAACCGGCCATCACCGGGCCAGCATGGAAAACAAAAGTGCTGAGATAAAAAATTATAAGCTGCTCGATTTAAAAGAGTTAGATGCAGATAAATGGAAGCTAACAGGTAACTACACTGACTTTATTAAAAAGGAATATAGAAAATAATTATTAAAAGAGGTCACCAGAGCAGCCTTTATTTCTGCAGAGGTGACCTCTCATTATTATAAATCAGCTAATTTGATGCTAAAATTTGATCTGTTTTCTAAAAACCCCGCTTCTGGCCGTCCCAGGGTGGTTCTTTTCCCTTTTTAAACTCATCAACTCCCGGTCCTCCCAGGTTATCAAGCCGCCAGACACCGTAAATATAACTGATTGTTAAAACAACAATTATGGCCGGCCAGCCGAGTATAATATTCACCCAGGCTAAGTTGAGTACAGCTTCGCTAAAAAATAAGTTGAGCTGAATTGTAAGCCGCAGGGCAAAATAAAGAGCCCAGAAAATAGTAACTTCTCTGTAGGCAGGTTTAATATCATTCCGCCAGAACCATTCTAAAGGCCAGCCTCTGCTTAAATGACTTGCCCAGGCTGCCAGCGGTTTGCCGATCAGAAGTGTAATCAGAGAGGCCAGCAAAAAGAGGGTTGAAGAAGTCAGAGCAGGAATAAAATAACTGCTGGCATTATTACTCAAATAAGCCAGTGAGGAAGCAAAAATTACTCCTCCAAGACCAGCCAGAGAATATTTCCAGTTTTCTTTTTTGATAAATCTTCGCATAAAATTAAATAAAGCTGTAGTTACTGCCAGAGTAATTGCCGAAAGCAGGCCGAAAATAGAGTTGCTGACGGCATAGACCAGCGGCGGGAGCAGGGCATCAAAGGTTTTATTTAAAAATATAGAGCGTAACTCTTCTAAAATTTCTTCTTTTCGAAAGTCCATCTTGAATTGCTCCTTTAGTATCAATTTCTTCTAACTAATTTCTTTAATTCCATTATATAAAAAATTTGCAACTTAGGCAAAATTAAAAGGATTTATCAGCTTAATCTTGAATAATTAAATAAAGAATTATAATAAGATGAGGATTATATAAAGGAGTTTATTATGAATTTTGAATTTAAAAATTTGAGTAATAAAAAAATGTCCATTTTATTTTATGTTTTTCTAACAATAAATGGATTAATATTAATCTCAAAATTATTTTTTGGGACTTTAAATGACCAGACTGATTTTCTATTTGGTATTTCTTATTTTTTACTATTTATTATAATCTATGATAATTTTCTTAAGAATTCAGATGACAAAAAAGCCTTTATACTCTGGCTGGCTCAAATTTTATTTTATGTAATATTTCTTTATTTTGAATCCTACCTGATTATCAAAACAATAATTTTAATCCAGGTTTTATTGGGGGTTATCTCAAGTGGTAAGCAGATTAAGGCTTTTAAAAAACAGAATGAAAAAATTAGATATTTAAGTTTTCACGATGAGATGACAGGTCTCCATAACAGAAGATATTTTGAAAATAAGCTGGAGGATCTGGATGATCCCAAAAGACACAAGCCTTCTGTAATCATTGCTGATATAAATAACTTAAAAGTGATTAATGATAATCACGGCCATAAAAAAGGAGACGAGTATATTAAATCGGCTGCAAATTTATTAAAATCAGAACTTAGAGAAAAGGACATTATTTCTAGAATTGGTGGAGATGAATTTGCTATCATTTTACCGGAGACAAATAAAGAAGAATGTAAAAAGATCATAACTCGAATAAAGGAAAAAGCAAAAAAACACCCGGAAAAATATTTCAGTATTGCCTTTGGCTATATCTATGACAGCAGTAAGTATCAGAGTCTGGAAGCAATGATCAATGCAGCTGACCGCAAAATGTACCACAATAAGAAAAAAATCAAGGAAAAAATTAATCTGGATTTAAAAAGAGGAGAAAGCTGGGAATAACTAACTAAATTTAAGGAAGCGGTTTAGATGAAAACGATAAAACTAAGATTTTACTCGTATTTAAATAAATTTATCAATCTAGATAGAACAAAAAATCTTGAGCTCATAAACGGCCGCTATTATCTTCACCACTATCGCGGTCGGCAGACCATTAAAGATAGGGTTGAAAGCATTGGGGTTCCTCATCCCGAGGTTGCCCTGATCTTAAAAAATGGGGAGCCGGTTGATTTCTCTTATCTGGTTCAGCCGGGAGATTTATTTTCTATCTATCCCCCTCTTTATAATTTCAAATTGTCTGCGGAAAAAACGCTGCTGCCTGAATATCCACTGGATAAACCAAAATTTATTCTGGATGTTCATCTGGGAAGACTTGCCCGCTATCTGAGGCGTTTTGGCTTTGATACAGCATACAGAAATGATTATCTTGACCCGGAAATAGCAGATATTGCAGAAAAAGAGGAGAGAATAATTTTAAGCAGGGATCTGGGGCTTCTGATGAGGAAAAAGGTTAAGTGGGCCAGCTTTATCTGGAATGATGATCCTAAAGAGCAGCTCAAAGAAGTTTTCAATCGCTACAGTCTGAGCCAGTACTATCAGGGAGAAAGCCGCTGTGTCAACTGCAACAGTAAATTAGAAAAAATTGATAAGGAAGAGATTATTGAGCGCCTGGAGCCGAAAACGAAAAAGTATTTTAACGATTTTCGATACTGCAAAACCTGTGACAAAATTTACTGGCGGGGATCTCATTTTAAAAAAACAGAAAAGCTCTTAAACCGCCTCAAAGAAAGCTAAGTTAAATAATTAAAATCTTCAATCACTTATGTTATAATTAAAGAAAGTAGTGAGCAGGAGGTGCTTTTAAGATGGCGGAATATGTAATTGGTGATATTCACGGAGAAATAGATCAGCTCAAAACAATCATTGACAAAATTAATTATAAACCCAAAGAGGATAAATTGATTTTCCTGGGCGACTACATTGACCGGGGTGCTGATTCCTATAAGGTTTACAGATATATCAAAGAATTAGATAATGGCGATAATATTTTTCTAAGAGGTAATCACGAAGAAATGATGATCGATGCAGTTTTGAATGATAATAATATTGACCTCTGGTATCACAATGGAGGCCAGGCTACAGAAAGAAGTTTTCCCAACCGTTCAGAGCTTAAAGAAGCTGCTCGATTTTTCAACTCACTGCCCTACTACCACAGCAGTCAGGATTATATTTTTGTCCATGCCGGTATTCGGCCTGATCGGAAGCTTAAAAAACAGACAGAACATGATCTGGTCTGGATCAGATATCAATTTTTAGGAGCGAAACCGGGAGATTTTAAAGAAAAAAGAACCGTAGTTGCCGGGCACACACCGGTCCCGAAAGTTAAATTTGAAGAAAATAAGATTTTAATGGACACAGGAGCCGGCAAGGGTGGAATTTTAAGTGCCATAAACTTAGAGACCAAAAAAGTTTACAGCTCGGCTGAAAAGAATCCCATTGCTTCGATACTATAAACTGAAAACAAGATTAATTTTGAATAAGTTTCAAAATGATATAAAGCAAAAAAAGCTGGCGGAGAAATTAAAGTTCTCCCGCCAGCTTTCTATTATTATTCACTTTTAAAAGTAAAGCTGCCGCTAAAGGCATAAATTACTGCAATCACCGGAGCCAGAAATGATAAAAAAGTATAGGGAATATAACTGAATCCGATATCCATCACATTCTGAATATAAACTGAAACAACTCCCCAGGGCAGGATAGAACAGCCGAGAGTAGAAGCGGTCTCCAGCGAACGAGAGAGAACACTGTTATCAACTTTCATTTCCTGATAGGCAGGTGCCAGAGTTCGGCCGGGAATTACAATTGAAACAAACATTTCTCCGGTAGCCAGCAGCATAATATAGGCAGAACTTAGGGAAATCAAAATCAAGTCCCGGGGTTTTTTAACAACTTTGAGTAATGAATCTAAAATCACTTCTAAAATCCTTGCTTTTTCTAAGATTCCTCCCATTGCAGTTCCCGCCATAATAATGGCAACTGTACTCATCATATTATTTATTCCACCCTGAGTTAAAAGGCTGTCTAAAAGCTCAAGCCCGGTATCAGCCTGATAACCATTAGCCGCTGCATTTAAAATTTCAGCAAAAGAGGATCCCTGAGTCAGAACTGCAAAAAGAGAAGCAGTGATAAAACTGAGCGAAAGAGAGGCAATGGCCGGTACCTTAAATAGCGAAAGTAAAAGCATCAGAGCCGGTGGAATTAAAGTCCAGAGAGAGATATTAAAGTTTTGACTGAGGCTGCTTAAAATCTGGTTAATATTGGCTAGATTAGCACTTCCATCTAAATAAAAAGTACCAATCACTGCATATAAGATAAGGCTGATTAGAGCTGCCGGTCCTGAAACATAGAGCATCGATTTAATATGATCAAAAAGATCGGTGCTGCTCATAGCGGCAGTTAAATTAGTAGAATCAGACATCGGAGAAATTTTATCTCCGAGCATTGCTCCCGAAACGATTGCTCCAACGGTAATTGCCTTTGGTACTCCCAGTCCCTCTGCTACTCCCAGCAGTACTATTCCCATGGTGGCAATTGTTCCAAAAGAGCTGCCGATCAAAATCGAAGTGACTGCTGCCAGCAGGAAAGCAGCCGGTAAAAAGATGCCGGGACTTAATAGCTCCAGTCCATAGTAGACCATTGTCTGGATTGTACCTGATAAAATCCAGCTGCCGATCACCATTCCAATAATAATCAGAATCAGTGAAGCCCCTAAAGCGTTTTTAATTCCGTTAATCATTCCACTTTCAATTTCTTTCCAGCTTAAGCCCAGATAGAGGCCGAAAAGAGCAGCTGTCATTGCCCCTAAGACCAGGGCTGTTTCCAAAACTAAAGCAGTTCTGATAGAAAACAAAATAACAGCAATAACTGTCAAGAGAGCAATTACTGCAGTTTTTGAATCTGGCTTTTTAATTGTACTTTTCTCCATTTTTAATCAACATCCTTATTATCTATTTATATTAGTTAATTAATGCACATTATTTATATCATAACTATTTTTTTAATGAAAATCAAATCCAAAAATTATTGACTTATGTTCATAACAGCCATATAATTAAAAAGAGGTGATTACAAATGAAGATGAGATATGATTGTTTACCCTGTCTATTCAGGCAGACTTTGGAATCTGCCCGGATGGTAACAGATGATGAAGAGATAATTAAGGATATTTTAAAAAAATATTCAAAAATGCTGCCGGAATTAATTGACTCAGAAGCTACCGCACCGATGATAGCAGAAGAGATGCAGGGTTATATCAAAAAGGTCAGTGGTGTTAGTGATCCCTATGCTGAGATCAAAGAGAAAAATTTGGATTCAGCTTTTAAACTGCTGCCCCTGGTTAAAAAGGAGATAGCAGAGGCAGAAGATCCACTTTTAGCAGCTTTATTAATGTCAGCAATGGGCAATTCCATTGATGCCGGTGTCAGCCTGAATGTCAACATCAAAGATAATATAGAGAGGGCACTTAAAGAATCTTTTGCCCACAGTGATTATCAGCAGTTTTTAGGAGAACTGAAAGAGGCTGATGAGCTGTTATTTATTGCTGATAATACGGGTGAAGCAGTTTTTGATAAACTTTTACTTAAAAAAATCAAAGAAGATTATGATCTAAATATTACATATGCAGTTCGAGAGACAGCAGTCTTAAATGATATTACAGCCGAAGGAGCTTTAGAACTGGGAATTGATCAATATGCCGAGATTATAAAAAGCGGCAGTAAGGCTCCGGGAATGATTATGGATTCAGCCAGCAAAGAGTTTTTAAAACACTATCAAAAGGCAGACCTTGTAATCAGCAAGGGCCAGGGGAACTTAGAGAGTCTCTACGGTATAGAATCAGGAATATATTTTCTGCTCAAGGCTAAATGTGATGTAATCGCTGAAGTTCTCAATGTTAATGAAGGAGATTTTGTTTTTCTTTACAGTTAAAAAATTTCTTAATTTCAAGTTTAGCAGGCTTTTTACTTAAATCAAATTTTTATTATTTAAAGAAAATCGGGGTGGAATAAATGAATTTTGAAGAATTGAATTCAAAAAAAGTTTATCAGGCAGCCGAGATTTTGAATTTAAGAGATAAAGAATCACTGGCAGAGATTAAGAAAAAACACCGACAGCTGATAAAAAAGTGGCATCCAGATCAGTGTGAAAAAGAGCCGGAAATCTGTCAGCAAAAGATTAAAGAAATTAATGAGGCCTATCAGGTAATTAAAAACTACTGCAGCCATTATTTATATTCATTTGCCGAAGATGAAATACTGAAAAATCTGCCGCGGGATATTCAGAGTGATGAGCGCTTAAAAAGACAGTTTGGTGATGATCCCCTCTGGGGCTGAGAGCGGCTTTAGAGCAGGCTGAATTCCATTAAATTTAATCCTGAGTAATCTACTTACTATTATTTAGTAGTAATTAATACTATTATATAAATAGCAAGGCAGGATATTATATCTTTTTATATACAGGAGGTAGATTAGATGGATTATTTAATAGTAATGGCGGTTGTTTTACTGAGTGTTTTTGGCATGACAGCTAGTGTTGTGGCCCAGACTGAAATTCCCTATGATCAGAAAATGAATGAGGTAGAGACTGAAACAGCAACTTTTGCCTTAGGCTGCTTCTGGGGACCTGACGCTTCTTTTGGGGCCTTAGAAGGAGTAGTTAGAACCAGAGTTGGTTATGCAGGTGGCACAACTGAAAATCCAACTTATAAGGTGATAGGTGATCACACAGAAACAATTGAAATCGATTATGACCCAGAGGTGATTTCCTACAGAGAACTGGTGGAGATTTTCTTCGACAGCCACAATCCTTATGCTCAGTCTTATTCGAGGCAGTATGCTTCTCTGATTTTATATAATAATTCAGAGCAGCAGCAGACAGCTGAAGCAGTAAAAGAAGAGCTGGAGGCTGAAAGCGGCAGAGAGATCAAAACTGAAATCAAAGAGCTCAACCGCTTTTATCTGGCTGAAGACTACCATCAGAAATTCAGACTTCAGCAGCAGGTAGCTTTCCGTGAGCACTATCTGGACCAGATGACAATGGAAGAATTCATCAACTCACCGGCTGTAACCAAAGTAAGTGGTTATATTACCGGTAATGGTGAGCGGGATAATATTATTCAGAATATCGGTGAGCTTGGTTTAAGCACCGAGCTGCAGGAGAGGCTTTTAGAAAAAAATAGTATTGACCCGGCTGAATGTGTGACATTCTGTAAGACTGAAGACGCTGACAGTGTAGTAATCAATGAGGAAGAAAGCGATCAGGAATTAAGAGCTAGACTGACTGATCTGCAGTATAAGGTAACTCAGCTTGATGCAACAGAGCCTGCTTTTAATAATAAGTACTGGGATAACAAAGAGTCCGGTATTTATGTAGATGTAGTTTCCGGTGAGCCGCTCTTTTCTTCAACTGATAAATTTGAATCAGGTTCCGGCTGGCCCAGCTTTACCAAGCCGCTGGTCGAAGAAAATATAGTTGAAGTTGAGGATAACTCAATCTGGATGACTCGGATTGAGGTCAGATCTAAAGGGGCAGATTCTCACTTAGGCCATGTATTTGAAGATGGCCCGGAGCCCACAGGTTTGCGCTACTGTATTAATTCAGCTGCTTTAGATTTTATCCCGGCTGAAGATCTGGCTGAAGAAGGCTATGAGGAATTTGAGCATCTCTTTTAAACGTACACCCACCGTGAACCACCCGATATATGTCTAAATAAGTCGAAAAAGACTCAGATTCAACAAAATAAATGATAAAATGACAAAAGCTGACAGGTACCCGGTGGTTGTCAGCTTTTGTAGTTATTTGTCTAAACTGATATTTTATTTATAATCTATTCAGCTATCTTAAAGGTAGGGATCTCTGATTTATCTCTGGCGGCATCAATTAGTTCTTTAACCCGCTTTACATCTCCCTCTTCAAATTTAGAGAGATCATCATTATTGTTGATTGATTCATAAATCTGATCAAAGTCTTCATAGCTGATCCCAAACTCTTTTTCATCACGGTCACTTTCATCTCCGCGGCAGCCGCCTGTAGGAGGGCGGTTAATTATTTCCTCCGGAACTCCCAGGACTTCTGCCAGTTCCCAGACCTGAGTTTTGTTTAAATCTCCGATCGGCCTCATGTCTGTTGCTCCATCACCATAAAGTGTATAGTATCCGGTTAGAATTTCACTCTTATTGCTGGTTCCCATTACTACATAGTTCTTTTTCTCAGCAATATAATAGAGGGTCATCATTCTCAATCGAGTCTGAATGTTCTGCTCAGCCGGATTTGGAGTAGGAATCTTGGTCTGCGGCCAGTGATTCCGCTCAGTTTCTTCGATGTCTATGTTCTTCAATCTATTTTCCAGCGGCTCATTGATTTCTTTCATATTTACTTTGAGAGTTTCGATGTCAAATTTATCAGCAAGTAATTCAGCATATTCTACATCTTTAGTTACTGTACCATTGGCCGGAAGCATAACTCCCAGAACATTGTCACCAAAGGCCTCTTTGGCCAGGGCTCCAACAACAGAGGAATCTATACCTCCACTAAGTCCAACTACAACACCATCTGCATTTCTTGCTTCAACTTTTTCCTGCATCCATTCCTGAATTTCATTTGCTAAATTTTCATCAATCATCCTTATTATTACCTCCCAGAGAAAGTAATTTAAATCTTTTATCATCAATTCCACCAGGGATTATAGGAAAGAATAGAGTTAGTGTCAAGATATAGAGATTCGAGAAGAGAGCTTAAAAAGTTTTAGTGCAGATTAAAGCCCTGAGGCTCCATAATAATTTATTTAAGTCGCCAGAACTTGTTTATTGAGCTGAAGAGATGATTATTTATTTTTTAAATAGTTAGAAAATTATAATATAAAAATCTTATTTTTACAGCAATTAAAAAAAGGAAATTATAAACAACTAAAGAATTATATAAATACAAATGAATCTTTCTTATTTACCCCTGTCAGAGTCAAATAATGGTCTTTAAAACTGCATTTTTTTAAGTCAGTTAAAGTTTTAATACTTTTTGAAAGGGTGATCTAAATGGACTTTCAAATTGATGGAATTAGACTGGAGCTGATCCAGGGAGATATAGCAGCCCAAAATGATGTTGAGGCAGTGGTTAACGCGGCAAATGCCCAGCTTCGAACCGGAGGTGGAGTTGCCGGGGCAGTCCACAGAGCAGCCGGACCCGAACTCGAAAAAGCCTGCAGAGATCTGGCACCAATCAAACCAGGTGAGGCGGTGATAACTAAAGCCTTTAACCTGCCCAACCAGTATGTAATTCACACGCTGGGACCGGTTTACGGCAGAGATAAGCCTGAGGCAGCGCTCTTGGAAAAGTGCTATCAAAATTCTTTAAAACTGGCAGAAGAATACAGGATTAAAAAGATTGCCTTCCCGGCGATTTCGACCGGAGCCTTTGGTTACCCAATTAAGGAGGCAGCAGAAATAAGCCTGCTTGCAGTTAATAAATTAGCTTCTGATTTAGAAAGTGTTGAAAAAATTAGATTTGTTCTCTACAGCAGCAGTGATCTGCAGGTTTATCGTAATCAGGCTCAAAAAATTTTCAATAATAGATAAAATCATGCTGACGGGCAGTCTGCCCCAATAGATAAGGAGGAAGCTATGCTAGATATAAATATACCAGGATGTAAAAGTTTAAAAGTAGAAAAAATTGTCTTCGATCTTAATGGAACCTTAGCCTGTGATGGAGAATTAATTGCCGGGGTAAAAGAAGGTATTAATCGGCTGGCAGAAGAATTTGAGCTCTATGTTCTAACTGCTGATACCTTAGGCAACGCAGAAAATCTGCTAAAAGATTTAAATATTGAGCTGGTAATTATTGAAGGTAATGACGGCAGTAAATTTAAGGCTGATTTTGTAGAAAAGCTCGGCAGAAAGAGGGTTATTGCAGTAGGAAACGGCAATAATGATGCCCAGATGCTGAAAAACGCTGAGCTCGGAATAGCCGTTATCGGTCCGGAAGGAACTGCCCGCGGCGCTCTGATGGGAGCGGAATTAATCAGCCGAGAAATTAATGATGTTTTTGATTTGATTTCCAATCCGGAGCGCATCAGGGCAACTTTGAGAAAATAATTTAGAATAAGACAAAAGGAGGTGCATTGTGTCAAAGCTGATAGATTTAAGCTATGAAATTTACAATGGGATGCCTGTTTATCCCGGAGATATCGAAGTTGAGCTGGTCAATGACAAAAAAATTGCACGGGACGGCTACTGCAATCATAATTTAAAGATTGGGATGCACACCGGGACTCATCTTGATTTGCCGGCCCACATGCTGGAAGAGGTCCGCAATGCTGCGGATATTGACCTTAACTCTATTTCCGGTCGGGCTAAATTAATCTATGCTGTGGGAAAAGAAATTATTACTCTGCAGGAAAGATATAAGTCTGAGATCGAAAAGAATGATATTGTTATTATCTACACCGGTATGGCAGAAGAATACGGCAGCAAAAAATATTACAGCAAGCATCCTCTGATTTCGGAAGAATTTGCCGATTTTTTAATTGAAAAAGAAATCAAAGTGCTGGGATTTGATATGCCTTCACCTGATTACAGTCCTTTTAAAATCCATCAAAAACTATTTGAAAATGATATTTTTATTTTAGAAAATCTCTGCAATTTAGATAAGCTGCTGGGCTTAAGTTCATTTAAGATTTTGGTATTTCCGCTTAAAGTCAGAGCTGAAGCGGCTCCCTGCCGGGTGGCAGCCGAAATTTGATTTGACAGGTATCATACAATCTGCTAAACTAATAAGCGTAGTTTTAAAAATTTAAATATCTAGATTATATGACTGGCGGATAAATATGGGTTTAACCATAGGGGAATATAATCTTTAGTAAATCGCCCGCCTGGATATTGAGTAAATTCTTTATCCGGGGGGCGATTTTTTTGTTTATCTGCAGATTTTAGTCTTTAAGCAAGCTATTGTAATCTAATTTACAATTAGAGCCGCATAACAAAACATAGTAAAGCACTCAAGATTTGACGATGGTAATTTTTTCTGCTAAGATAGAAGATGAAATTCAGCTTAAAAGATTAAATATAATTTAATAATGACTTTACAGGTGCTTACTCAAAAAATCTTTTAAGCAGCCAATAAGATTATAAGACTAAAAGAGGAGGATTTTTAATGGAGTTTGATACTTTAAAATTAACAGGTCAGAGATGGGAAGAGCAGATTGATGTTCGAGATTTTGTGCAGCAGAATTATACTCCCTATACAGGTGGAGCTGATTTTTTAGAAGGCCCAACTAAAAGAACTGAAGATCTCTGGCGACAGAGTTCCGAACTTTTAAAAAAAGAAAGAGAAAATGATGGTGTACTGGCCATTGATACAGAAACAGTTGCAGATATCAACGCCTATGACGCCGGTTATATTGACCGGGAGCAGGAAATAATAGTTGGACTGCAGACTGATCAACCTTTAAAGAGAACCTTAAATACCTATGGAGGAATCAGAATGGCCCGTCAGGCAGCAGAAGCCTACGGCGAAAAAGTTGATCCCGAAATAGATGAGATTTTTACTAAATATAGAAAGACCCACAACGATGGTGTTTATGATGCCTACACCCCAGAAATTAGAGAAATCAGGCGCTCGGGTGTAATTACCGGCCTGCCGGATGCTTACGGACGCGGCAGAATCATCGGTGATTACAGGCGAGTAGCACTTTATGGTGTGGACAGACTGATTGAAGCTAAAAAGGAAGATAAGACCAATTTAAAGAGCCCGATGACAGAAGAGACAATTCGCCTCAGAGAAGAGGTCAGTGATCAGATTAAAGCGCTGAAAAAATTAAAGGGGCTTGGAGAAACTTACGGCTGTGACCTTTCACGTCCGGCAAAAAATGCAGAAGAGGCCGTCCAGTGGACCTATCTTGCCTATCTGGCTGCAATTCAGGAAAATAATGGGGCGGCAATGTCCTTTGGTCGGGTGGCAGAATTCTTTGATATCTATTTTGAAAGAGACCTAGAAGCCGGACTGCTGACCGAAAAAGAAGCTCAGGAAATTATCGATGATTTTGTAATCAAACTGAGGCTGGCCCGCCAGCTGAGAACTCCAGCCTACAATGAGCTCTTCAGTGGAGATCCACTCTGGGTAACAATTGTACTTGGAGGAATCGGAATTGACACCAGACCTCTGGTAACCAAAACCAGCTACAGAATTTTAAATACTCTCTATAATCTCGGCCCGGCTCCGGAGCCCAACCTGACTGTTCTCTGGTCAGAAAAACTGCCGGAGAGCTTTAAAAACTACTGCACCAAGGTTTCTAAAGATACAAGCTCCCTGCAGTATGAAAATGACGATTTGATGCGCCGCAACTTTTCTGATGATTATGGAATCGCCTGCTGTGTATCTGCAATGACACCGGGTAAGGATATTCAGTATTTTGGTGCCCGCTGCAACCTGCCTAAAACCCTACTTTATTCCCTAAATGGTGGTAAGGATGAGAAAACAGGGGCTCAGGTGGGACCCGAATTTAAACCCTATGAGGGAGATGTTTTAGAATACGATCAGGTGATGAAAAACTTTGACCGCTTCCTTGACTGGTTGAGTGAAAAGTACGTGGATGCTTTAAATATTATTCACTTTATGCACGATAAATATGCCTATGAGGCAGTTCAGATGGCCCTGCACGATACAGAAGTACAGCGGATCATGGGCTTTGGAGTAGCAGGACTTTCTATTATTGCTGACTCCTTAAGTGCTATTAAATATGCTGAAGTTAGACCGGTTAGAAATGAAGACGGAATGATCATTGATTTTGAAATTGAGGGAGACTTCCCTAAATACGGTAATGATGATGACCGGGTTGATGAGCTGGCAGTAGAAGTACTAAAATTATTTATCAATAAATTAAAACAGCATCAGCTCTACCGGGATGCAGTTCATTCCATGTCAGTTCTGACCATTACCTCAAATGTAGTTTACGGTAAAAAGACAGGAGCAACTCCGGACGGCAGAGAAGCAGGAGAAGCCTTTGCTCCAGGAGCCAATCCCATGCACGGCAGAGATACTTCAGGTGCTTTAGCCTCCCTTAATTCTGTGGCTAAAATACCATATGAGTACTGCCAGGATGGTATTTCCAATACCTTCTCCATTGTGCCGAAAGCATTAGGTAAATCTGAGTCAGCTCAGGTTAATAACCTGACTTCGATTCTGGATGGCTACTTTGGCCAGGGAGCACACCACTTAAATGTCAATGTTCTAAAGCGGGAAACCCTGCTTGATGCAGTGGAACATCCGGAAGAATATCCACAGCTGACAATCAGAGTTTCCGGTTATGCGGTTAACTTTATTAAGCTGACTCCAGAACAGCAGCAGGAAGTAATTGCGAGAACTTTTCACAAAGAAATGTAATGTTACTATTTGAACCTACTATTTGAACCAGGTCCAAAACCAACATTTTGGACCTGGTTCAAATAAACAAAAGGAGGTTACAATGGCTGAAGGATATATACATTCAACTGAAAGTATGGGCACTGTTGATGGACCGGGAATCCGCTTTGTTGTTTTTACTCAGGGCTGTCCCCTGCGCTGTCAGTACTGCCACAATCCCGACACCTGGAAGTTAAAAGAAGGGAAAAAGGTTTCTACTGACTCCCTGCTGGAGAAGATTGTTAAAATCAAACCCTATATCGAGCGCTCAGGTGGTGGTCTCACAATTTCCGGGGGTGAGCCGACAATGCAGCCGGAATTCACTCTTGATCTCTTAAAAAAGGCAAAAGCTGAAGGACTGCATACAGCCCTTGATACTTCTGGTTTTGTGGAGCCCGAAAAGTTTAAAAAATTTCTGCCCTATCTGGATCTGGTACTGCTGGATATCAAAACAATGGATGATCTGATCCACCAGGATCTAACCGGGGTCAGCAACCAAAAGACGCTTAAGTTGGTCGAGCTGCTGGAAAAAGAAAAACAGCCCTACTGGGTCAGACAGGTTATAGTTCCTGGAATTACTGATGATCTGGAGAAGATGAGGCAGTTTGCAGAATATCTCAAACCCAAAAAATACTTAGAAAAAATTGAGCTGCTGCCCTACCACGAGTTAGGAAAACACAAGTGGGAAAACTTAGGCCTGGAATATAAACTTGCAGCTGTCAAGCCACCTTCGGAAAAGAAAATGGCAGAACTAAATGCGGTTTTTAAAAATTATAAAATTAATATAGCCTGAGCTGGCTGAAACCAGATTTAAGCAGGTTTTTATTAATAATTCCCGTTTGAGATTATTCTCAAGCGGGCTTTTCTGTTTTTATGTCGAAATTTATGTTATAATTATCTAACAATAAACATTATTTATTAAAATAAAGTTAATTAAACTAGGAGCTAAGGAAATATGTTAATTTTACAGGGATTTTACTGGAACTGTCTTGATGACTGGTGGGAAGAAATTTCGTCTATTGCAGATGAGATAGCAGTTAAGGGATTTGATACAGTCTGGCTGTCGCCTCCATCAAGAGGGATGAATGGAAAAAACTCAATGGGTTATGATATAAAAGAACATTATAATTTGAATTCTAAATTTGGCAATAAAAAGACTCTAAAAAAACTGATCAAGCGACTGCATCACAATGAGGTCAAGGTAATGGCGGATTTGGTTTTAGGCCACATGCTGGGTGGAGATAAAGAGTGGAACCCACACTTTGAGGAAAAAACTTTCACCAGATTTGCGGAAGCTGATTTCCCTAAAAATCATCAACATTTCTGCCATGAGTGTGGTGACTGCAGCAGCCGCAACAGCTTTGGAGAGACGATCTGTTATTACTCTGATGACGAATATATGAAAAATGAACTGATAAACTGGGCCAGCTGGCTGAAAAATGAGATAGGTTTTGACAGCTTCAGACTGGATAACCTCAAGGATATGCGCTGGGATTTTGCGAAGGAATTTGCCGATCACTTTCGTGATAATACCTTTATGGTGGGAGAATACTGGCATGGTGATGACCGGATTCTGGAGGAGTTTATTGACCACAGTCAGATAAATTTATTTAACTTTCCGCTTTATTACAGCATCAAGGAGATGTGTATGGATCCCTTTTTTCCCGTTCAGAGTCTGGAGGGAATTTCCAAAAAAAATAAGGTTAATTTTTTATCAAATCATGATATAGAAAGAGATGAAAGAGACTTTAACCGGGATGCAATTATCACCAATAAGGAGCTCGGCTATGCCTATATACTTTTTCAGGATAATCCAGCCGTAATTTACTGGAATGACTATTTTAAATATGATTTAAAAGAGAAGCTCGATGAACTGATTAATTTGCGAAGAAATTCTGAAGATCAGCCACTGGAGATTGTGACTTTAAATGATGATATTTATCATGCCCGCCGCGGCAGATATAACCTGATTATTAATAATGCCTATGATGATTATTACTATTCCGGTTTGACTGTAAATGGCAGGGATTATGAGATATTTGTTCAGGATTAAAGCAAAAAATTAAGCAGCAGGAAGGAATTTTTATGTCTAAAGCTACAGATATCAAAGAAATTTTAAATAAATACTATGGTTACAGCAGTTTTAGAAAAGGGCAGCAGGAATTAATTGAAAATATTATCGCAGGTAGAGATACAGTCGCTGTAATGCCGACTGGTTCCGGAAAATCACTCTGTTACCAGATTCCAGCCCTTATTTTTGAAGGTTTAACTATTGTGATTTCTCCTTTGATTTCTCTGATGAAGGATCAGGTCGATGCCTTAAAAGAGATGGGAATCAAAGCGACTTTTATCAACAGCTCGATTGCAAATCAGGAACTGGAAATGAGAATAGAGGCTGCAGCTGCGGGGGAATATAAGCTGCTCTATGTTGCTCCGGAGAGGTTAAACTCTTTCCGTTTTTTAAAGCTCCTGCAGCAGATTGATATTGAAATGATTGCAGTCGATGAGGCTCACTGTGTTTCTCAGTGGGGACATGATTTCCGCCCCAGTTATTTAAACATTTCTCAGGTTATAGACAGGCTTAAGCCTCGGCCCATACTGAGCGCCTTTACCGCTACAGCTACTCCGGCAGTCAGGAAGGATATCAGCAAACAGCTGCAGATGGAAAATCCCAATATTTACACCGGGGGTTTTGATAGAGCCAACTTAAGCTTCAAGCTGCGCAAGGGTATAGATAAGGATCAGTTTTTAAAGGATTATCTAAAAGTTAATTCCGAGCAGCCGGGAATTATTTATGCGGCAACCAGAAAAGAAGTCAACAGAATCTATGAGCTGCTAGCCGGTCTGGATTATCAGGTCGGCAGGTATCATGCCGGTCTTTCAGAAAAAGAGAGGACAGCTGTTCAGGAAGATTTTATCTATGATAAGCTTAAAATTGTGGTGGCCACCAATGCCTTTGGGATGGGGATTGACAAGTCCAATGTCCGCTTTGTAATCCACTACAACATGCCCAAAAATATGGAGTCCTATTATCAGGAGGCGGGCCGTGCCGGTCGTGATGGAGAGCCAGCAGACTGTATTTTGCTCTATTCACCGGGAGATAAGCATATTCAGAAATTTTTGATCGATCAGGTAGAGTCTTCCCCAACAAGAAAAGAGGAGCATCTAAAAAAATTACAGCAGATGGTCGATTACTGCCACACCAGCAGGTGTCTGCGCGCCTATATTTTAGAATATTTTGGTGACCAAAAGGTACCGGAGAGCTGTAATAACTGCAGCAGCTGCAATGACCAGCGAGATTTGAAAGATATCACAGTTGAGGCGCAGAAAATTTTATCCTGTGTTTACCGGCTTGATCAGCGCTGGGGAATTACTGTTACAGCCAAGGTGCTGGCAGGTTCAAAGAGCCAGAAGATTCTAGAATCAAATTTTGATCAGCTTTCAACCTACGGGATTATGCCGGGTTATACGATTAAGGAGATTAAGAATTTGATTAATCTGCTGGTGGCCGATGATTATCTGAGCCAGTCAGGAGCTAAGTACCCGCTTTTAAAGTTAAATCAAAAATCATATCAGATTATGAACGGCGAACTCGAGGTAGAAAAAAGGGTAGAAGCAGAACAAAAACAGGTCAGTGAGGACAGCGAGCTTTTTATGATTTTAAAAGAGCTGCGCAAAGAAATTTCCCAAAAGGAAGGTGTCCCACCCTATATTATTTTTCACGACAGCACCTTAAAGGATATGTGCCGGGTTCTTCCCCAAAACCAATCTCAGATGCTTGAAGTAAGTGGAGTTGGAGAAGTAAAGTATTCCCGCTATGGCAGAGAATTTTTAACTAAAATAAAAGAAAATACCGAACTATAAAGGATGATAAAATGACTGATAAAACTAAGAAGAATCTAATTTATTTTGGAATTGGTCTCTTTCTTGTGTTTATTATTAGATATTTTAATTTAAATTTCCTTCCCGCTATGACTCTGGCGCTGATTGTCAGTATTACTGCCGGCTATTTTATAAAAAAATAACTTTTAGTTAATGCAATTTTAATTAGTTAATGCAATTTTAATAATCCTGCTGTATAATATTAACTAATAATATTTTTATAAATAATCACTTATTGAGGTGATAACTTTGGATTTAGATAATATTCTGGCAACTGGGAAAATACCTGACTTTTTATTGAGAAGAGGAATTAGAAGGATTGTCAAAAAAAGGATTAAAAAGCAGAATAAGCTTACAATTGAAGATAGATTTAAATACTTAAAAATGTTTAGGGAGAATTTGAAAACACAGCCAATAGCTGTCCAAACCGAAGCGGCTAATGAGCAGCACTATGAACTTCCACCCGAGTTTTTTGAAAAAATTCTGGGCAGAAATTTAAAGTACAGCTGCTGCTACTGGTCTGATGATCTAAGCTATAAAAAGTTAAAAAAACAGGATGACCTGCAGCAGAGACTTGACCAGGCTGAAGATGAAATGCTGAAGCTGACTGCCGAGAGGGCAGAAATTGAAAATGGACAGAATATTTTGGAACTCGGCTGCGGCTGGGGATCCCTTTCTTTTTATCTGGCAAAAAAATTTCCTGATTCGAGGATTATTGCAGTTTCCAATTCAAAGCTGCAGATAAATTATATCAATCAGCTGGCAGCTAACAATAGAATTGAGAATCTAAGAGCGGTAAAAGCAGATATCAATAATTTTTCTACAGATGCCAGATTTGATCGGATAGTATCGGTCGAGATGTTTGAACATATGCGCAACTATCAGAAGTTAATGGAGAAAGTAAGCAGCTTTTTAACTGATGAGGGCAAACTATTTATTCACATTTTTACCCATCAATTTTATCCCTTTACCTATCAGGACAGCAAAAATACTGACTGGATGGCCCGCTATTTTTTCAGTGGCGGCACAATGCCCAGCCAGGATCTGCTCCATTATTTTAGCAGTGACCTTAGTTTAGAAAAGCAGTGGGCAGTATCAGGCAGCCACTATCAGAAAACTCTAGAAGCCTGGCTTTCAATAATGGACCAGAAAAAACAGTCTATTTATCCAATTTTAGAATCAACCTATGGAGCTCAGGATGCTGAGAAGTGGTGGAATTACTGGCGCCTATTTTTCATATCCTCGGCTGAGTTCTTTGGTTATAACGGTGGAGATGAGTGGTTTATCAGCCATTATCTCTTCCAAAAGTAAAAATGTAATGCTTATATCAAAAGTGTACCCATACATGGTTTAGCTGTGTATGGGTTTTATTTATCTTCTGGAAATTCGACTCTGGTTCTGGGCAGACTCTCGGGATAATTTTCCTGGATAAATTTGATCAGCTTCTCCCGCAGATAAACTCTGAGTTCCCAGGCTGTTGGTGAGTCATCAGCACTGACTAAAATTCTCAGCTCCATCGATTTTTCACTGGCATCAGTTACCTGAACCACCTTAACCTTGCCGTCCCAGAGCTTATTATCCTCCAGCAGCCGGTCCAGTTCCTCTCTGACTGCATCAACAGAAATTGTGTAGTCTGTGTATAAAAAGACAGTTCCCAGAATAAAAGATGATTTTCGGGTCCAGTTCTGAAAAATATTATCGATAAAATAAGTTGTGGGGACAACCAGCCTTCTGCGGTCCCAGACTTTAACCACCACATAAGTTAAATTAATTTCTTCAATCCAGCCCCACTCACCGTTGACGATAACTACATCCTGAACCCTAATTGGCTGAGCTATAGCAAGCTGGATGCCGGCAATAATCGAGGCAATAATCTTCTGGGCAGAAAAACCAATAATAATACTGGCCACACCTGCAGAAGCAAATAAACTGATGCCGACCTGCCTGATCGAATCAAAAGTCATTAGGGCAGCAGCAACTGCAATAAAGATAATCAAAACTTTAATAACCCGCTCTAAGATTCGGTACTGAGTATGTATTTTTCGGGCCTTTAAATTATTGCTGACATCAATTTTATGAGTATCATCAAGATAGAGCCTGATTAAATGCATCAGCCGAATTATAAACCAGCTGATTAAAAAGATAATTGTAATTCTTAAAAAGTGATTCAAAAAAGCAAGTAATTCATTGCTCTCTTTGAGATAATAAAAAGGAATCAAAAGCGCAATATTTATCAGCAGATAGAGCAGAGGAATCTTAAGGTTTTCTCTAATCTGTTTATATCGCTTTTCACTTAAATCTTTTAAGATAAATCTGGTTGAATAAAGCAGCACAAAATAGATAACTGTAAATGCCGCCAGGGAAATCAAAAAACTCCAGTACATTTTGCCATCACCTCTTTTAATTAATATAATTATAAATCCCCGCCAGCTAAAATTCAAATTTCTGTGATTTTTTTAAGCTCTGATCCAAAAGCAGCCTACTTTTTTTCCATTTTGTATTTTATTTATTAAATTTTTTCTCAAATTTTGTTATAATAATAGTTAGAAATTATTGCTAACTGAAGGCAGGTTTTTAAGAATAGATATAGAATGTGTATTAGATAAGGAGGCATAAAAATATGGATATTACCTGTGATCAAAGCTGTGATATGGGATATATTTATCTGCAGAAATTTAGCAAACACTATGAAGATAATTATGATAAGAGCAGATTAATTGCATCCAACCAGCCAATAGAAGTAGTAGATAATGTTTATCTTAAATTAAATAAACTGAATTGGCCTGATAAAAAATATACTGATGCAATTATGGATGGAGATTTTATAGAAGAATTTCAAAATGACCTTGATGATCAGGGTTATATTAAGGGAATAGAGCTTCAGTTAACTGAAAGTAGACTTGAATATCTAATTGAAAACTATAAGATTGCAACTTTTGAGTTCAATGACAGCCAGTATTATTATATTGCCTTTGCTGAGGATGATGCAGTTTTTGATCCCCAAAATTATGTTTATACATTTTCAGATAAAGAAAATGCCTTTGTAATTGTCAGCCGCAGTGAAGAGAGGCGTTTTCAGATTACCCTGAATGAAGATAAAGAGTCTAAAAAATCTTTAAGTCCCAAAATTGCATTTATCAGGGCTATTATTTTCAAAGAGGATTCGCCCTATGATGTTGACTATCTAAAAAGTTTAAAACTTTATATCAGCAGTGAGGATTATTAAAATTTATTTTAATCTTAATTTATTAAAGCCGGGCAGAAACTTAAGCCCGGCTTATTTTTTTAAAATTACCTATTCTACTGTAGTTCCACTTAGAATCTCATTATTTTTAAACTGGCCTCTTTTTAGGTCCCTAGCTATCCGGCAGTTGCGGTGAATAGTGCAGCCGGAGTCAACAGAAATATTTCTTGCAAATAAATTTAGACCGTTTTCCAGATTGTTTTCTGAATCAGAGTTGACCGTAAAATCATTACCATAACCTATCTGTACATTTTCTTTAATTTCCACATTTTTATCAATAATGCTTTTGTTGACCAGTGAATTTTTGCGGATTGTGGAATCATTTAAGATAATAGAATTTTTAACCAGGGCTCCAGCTTCGATGTAGACACCCGGTCCAATAATCGAATTTTCCACCCTGCCGTTGACAATTGCGCCATTGGCAATCAAACTTTTTGTACTCAGGCTGTGAGGGCCAAATTTAACCGGAGGTTTTTCCTCACTGCGGGTATAGATTGGCCAGTCTGGATCATAGAGGTTAATTTCCGGAACAGCGTCAGTAGTTTCCAGATTACTTTTCCAGTAAGATTGAACTGTTCTAATACTCCTCCAGTAGCCCTGATATTTAGAGATGAAAATCTTTTTCTGATCAGCAAGCATCTGCGGAATTATCTCTGTTTCAAAATCCACTGCTCCCTGACTGCAGTACTCTTTTAAATATTTAACGAGCACCTCTTTTTTAAAGACAAAAATCCCCATTGAAACCAGATTTTTAGCAGGTTCTTCTTCCTTTTTTATATTTTTTAACTGCAGATTATCTTCATAATCTAAAATAGAAAAGTGACGGGCATCAGGATAGGGAATATTGTTAGCTGCTAAAGTTAGATCAGCATCATTTTCTCGATGCTGTCTGATTAATTTTTGATAATTCATTTTATAGACCAGGTTCCCCGGCAGGATTAATATTTCTTCAGGACCATTACTCATAATATAACTTAGATTATTGTAGACAGCCTGTGCATCACCATAATACCAGTCTTCACCCTCCTTACCCTTATAGGGCTGCAGAATAGTGATTCCTCCATTTTTGCGGTCTAAATCCCAGGGCTTACCGATCCCAATATGTTCTCTTAATGAATAGGGCATATACTGAGTTATAACGCCAATATTTTCAATGCCCGAATTTATGCAGTTATTTAAAGTAAAATCAATCAGTCGAAATTTCCCCGCAAATGGCAGGGCAGCCTTTGAACGAGTTTTAGACAAAAGGTCAAGTCGGCCTCCAGCAGTAACTAAAGCAAGTGTTTTTTCCATCTGAATCCCCCCAAATTTAAAAATCATTACTAATTTCATCCATATCTTAATTATATCTGATTAAAGCCGAAAAATCTTTTCCATTCTTTGGGGGTTTATTGAAGATTCTTTGGCTATTTAGCTCAGAAATTTTAGATAAGACAGCAGATATTATTTTTCGACATAATTTCATTAGAATATTTAGAGGATAATTAGAATTTAATTTTGATCAGGCAGCAGCAGAATTTCAAAAACTCGAAGATCTAAAAAAATTTCCCGCCTGTTTTAGGTATGATCCCTCCTTTTTTGCTCACAGGATTAACAGTGAAAAAGTACTGATGTTTAACGCGCTTTTTGATAAATTAATTCCCAGAGAATCTGCTGATGACCTCTGGCAGCGCTTGGGAGAGCCCAAAAGATATAATTTGATTGCCGGCCATTATACTACTCATCTGCTCTATAAAAAATTCATCTGTAGAAGGGCTGATGCATTTTTTGAAGAAAGTTTAAATTAAATATTTCAAATAAGCTCAAAGATATGTCAGGGTATATTCAAATAGTATTCAAAAAATTGAAAACTCCATCAATCTGTAGTATAATATAATTGTAAGAAAGGAGAGCTTTTAGATGAAGGTATATACTACAGATGAGGTCGCTGATATGCTAAAAATCTCCAGAAATTCGGTTTTGAAGTTGATAAAGAAAAAAGAATTGAAGGCGAAGAAAGTTGCCAGAAAATGGAGGATTACAGAAGGACATCTGCAGGATTTTTTCGAAGATGAGCGCAGTTAAGAGAAGTGAGTTGTCTTGTTGACATAGTGTTAACAGCACAGGAAAGGATCTGATATTTATGATTTCCTTAGATGGTGCTCGCAGACTTGTAGAAGAGATAAGGGGCGATGAAATCCCTCCAATTTATACCGAATTCAGACTTCGCGACTGGTCCAGAAAGGGAGTTATCTCCCGGGTGAAAATTAAAAATGGTAGTGCTCTATATCCGGAGATTGTGACAGCAGAGATATTAACTGCGTTGAAGCTTAAGGATAAATATAAAATTCCAGAAATTGCAGAAGCCAGAAAATGTCTGGAACTTGAAGGTAGTCATCCACATCAGATTAATGAGGAAGAGCTAATCAGGTTTGTTAACTGCAGTAAACTCTTTAATGACAAAAAATTGGTTACCAAACTCAGCCTCAGTCGGATAGAATCTCTCGCTAAAATAAAAGAATTAATTGATGATCTGCTGCAGGAGAAGAAACATCTAGAAGTTGTAGGAGATTACTTGAAGGTATTTCTTGAGTCAGAAAAAGAACTAAAGGAACTTAGAGAAAATAAAAGAGAAAATTTTGTTTCCTAGCAAATTTGAGCCGGTAGCAATACCGGTCTTTTTTCTGTTAAAGTCGAAATTCTTGACAACTGCTGGTGGACACTTTAAAATATTTTGTAAGAGTTACATAAATTGTTTGAAATATAGTTTTAAAATCTTTTTTAGGTGGTGCATTAATGGATAATCTAAGTGCTTTTGATATGATTGGTCCGGTTATGATTGGCCCATCCAGCTCACATACAGCCGGAGCTGTCAGGATCGGCAATCTTGCCAAAGAAATTGTAAATAATGAATATCAGGATATAAAAATATATTTTCACGGTTCTTTTAAAGAAACATATAAAGGTCATGGTACAGACAGGGCCATTATTGGCGGACTTTTAGGCTATAAGACTGATGATCCAAAAATCAAGGATTCGCTGAAAACAGCAGCAGAGATGGGAATTAAATTTGAATTTTTTCCAATTAAATTAGAAAATGTTCACCCCAATACTGTAAAACTGGAAATTACAGATGTAGACGGAGTCAACACAACAATTACAGCATCCTCGGTTGGCGGCGGCAAAATAGTTGTTACAAGGTTAAATAATACTGAGGTAAACTTAAAGGGAGAATACTATACTTTGATCACCTTTCACCAGGACCAGCCGGGATTAATTGCCAAGATTTCGGAAATTTTAAATATCTATAATTTAAACATTGCCGAAATGCAGGTTTTAAGAGAGCGAAAAGGTCACCAGGCGACAGCAATTATCAACCTTGACCATGAGATTGAAGATCAGATTCTGTCCCTGATTAGAGGTATCCCCGGCATCAAAACTTCAAAACTAATTAAGCCGTTGAATTAAAGAGGAGGCAGCAGAGTGGAAAATTTTAATACAGTAAAAGAATTAATCGAAATTGCAGAAAAAAAGGAAATCTCACTGGCTCAGGTGGTTATCGACCGGGAAATTAAGATTACTGAACTTTCGGAAGCAGAAGTAAGGGAAAAGATGAAAGAAACCTTAGAAGTCATGCGGGAATCAGTTAAACCTGCTTTAAATCAGGATATAAAATCAATGAGTGGTTTGACCGGAGGAGATGCAAAATTAGTAGATCAGGCAAGAAAAGAAGGAAAAAGCCTGGTTGGCGACCTATTTTCCCGCATCATAGCCAATACTCTGGCGGTTTCGGAACTGAACTCAGCTATGGGGAAGATCGTGGCCTGTCCAACTGCCGGTTCCTGTGGGATTATGCCCGGTTCCCTCTTAACTCTGGCTGAAGAATATCAATTTGAAGAAGAAAAAATTATAGAGGCTCTGTTTGTTGCCTCTGGCTTTGGCATGGTTATTGCCAAACAGGCCTCAGTTTCAGGAGCAGCTGGCGGCTGTCAGGCAGAATGCGGATCTGCTTCGGCAATGACAGCAGCAGCAATCACCTATCTGATGGGAGGCAGCAATCAGGCGGTTGCTTCTGCAGCAGCAGTGGCCCTAAAAAATCTGCTGGGTTTGGTCTGTGATCCGGTTGCAGGTCTGGTTGAGGTACCCTGTATTAAGAGAAATGCCATCGGCAGCAGCAATGCTGTCACAGCTGCAGAAATGGCCCTGGCCGGGGTTGAAAGTGTAATTCCAATAGATGAGGTGATCACAGCCATGAAGGAAGTGGGAGATGCACTTCCGGAAAGCCTTAAGGAAACTTCCTGTGGCGGACTGGCTGTAACTCCAACTGCCTGCAGAATTAAAAAAGAACTGCAGACTGAATCACTTTAAAATTAAATCTGAAAGAAAAACAGGATTAGATGCGAATTTTGCTAAAAGTGTTGCTGAGGAGTTAAATGTTTCAAAATATACAATCTATAATTATTAAAAAGAGATTAAAGAAGGAGAGATAATTATGACTAAAAAAATTATAAATACAGAAAATGCCCCAGCTGCTATTGGTCCTTATTCTCAGGCGGTGGAGGTCAATAATCAACTCTTTATTTCAGGACAGATTCCAATTAATCCTGAAACAGGGGAGCTGGTGGGCGACGATCTAAAAAAACAGACAGTTCAGTCACTGGAGAATTTAAAGGCTGTATTAGAAGCAGCCGGTTACTCACTGCAGGATGTAGTTAAGTGTGAATTATTTATCTCTGACATGGATAATTTTAATCAGATCAATCAAATCTATGCCGAATATTTCACTAAAGATGCTCCTGCCAGGGCCTGTGTGGAAGTCAGCAGGCTGCCTAAGGATGTTAAAGTAGAAATTGCGGCTGTTGCAGTAAAATAATCTTAAGAATAAGTTGGGTCTGAGTCTTCTGCTCAGCCCGGCTTTATTTTTTTAATATTTAATGAATTTAAACATTAATCTTCAAGCAGGAATATGAGTTTTTATCTAAAATCTATATACAAGGCTAAATAATTTGAGGAGGAGAGAATTAATGCCCAAAAGAGAAGATTTAGAAAAGATTTTAATTATTGGTTCAGGACCGATAGTAATCGGTCAGGCCTGTGAGTTTGATTATTCTGGAACTCAGGCCTGTAAGGCACTGATGGAAGAAGACTATGAAATTGTACTTGTGAATTCGAATCCGGCCACCATTATGACCGACCCGGAGATGGCAGACCGTACATATATAGAACCCCTGACTGCAGCGAGTATTGAGCGCATTATTAAAAAGGAAAAACCTGATGCCCTGCTTTCCAATTTAGGGGGCCAGACAGCACTTAATTTAGCTTCCGAGCTTTATGAAAAAGGGATTTTGGAGAAATATGGAGTAGAGATTATTGGAATCCAGCCGGAAGCAATTGAGCGGGGAGAAGACAGAATTAAATTTAAAGAAGAGATGGAAAAACTGGGAGTTCCAATGCCCAAAAGTCTGCCGGCCTACAGTGTGGATGAGGCAGAAAAGATTGCTAAGGACTTAGGTTTTCCGGTAGTTGTCCGCCCGGCCTACACAATGGGTGGTGCCGGTGGTGGTCTCGTCTATAACGTAGAAGAATTGAGAAATGTAGCTGATAATGGGATAGCTGCCAGTATGATCAACCAGGTTTTAGTCGAAGAAGCTGTAATTGGCTGGCAGGAGCTGGAGCTCGAACTGGTCCGGGACCAGAATGAAAAGAAAATTTCAATCTGTTTTATCGAAAATGTGGATCCAATGGGAGTCCATACAGGAGACAGCTTCTGTGTGGCACCGATGCTGACCATTGGCGAAGATGTGCAGCAGAGAATCGAAGATTACAGTTATCAGATTGCAGATGCAATCGGAGTTATCGGGGGTGCTAACTTTCAATTTGCCTATAACCGGGAAGAGGACAGGCTGGTAATTATTGAAATGAACCCCAGAACCTCACGCTCATCAGCTCTGGCCTCCAAGGCAACCGGATTTCCAATCGCCAGAATTTCAACCAAGCTCTCTGTGGGAATCACCTTAGATGAGCTGCCCTATTATAATGGAGAAAACCTGGCTCACTATCAGCCAGGAGGAGACTATGTGGTTGTTAAATATGCCCGCTGGTCTTTTGAGAAATTTCCCGGAGCTGAAGATAAGCTCGGCACCCAGATGAAAGCTGTGGGTGAGGCGATGAGTATCGGTAAAAATTATGCAGAGGCCGCCCAAAAAGCTATCCGCTCCCTGGAGATCGGCCGCTCAGGTTTTGGCAATGTCAAAAAGCATAAAGAGCTGAGCGAAGAAGAAATCTTAGAAAAATTAATGACTCCTTCCAGTGAGCGCCACTTCCTAATCTATGAGGCCTTCAGCCGGGGAATCAGTGTTGAAGAAATCAAAGAGATTACCCACATTTCAAGCTGGTTTTTAGAAGAGATGCTGAAGCTGGTGGAACTGGAAAAGAAACTGCTTAAACATCAGGGTCAGACCCTGCCGGCAGAGCTTCTGGTTGAGGCCAAAGAAAAGGGTTTTTCTGATAAATATCTGGCTGAAATTCTAAATTATGAGGAAGAAAAATTGCGGAAGGCCCGCAAGTATGCAGTTGAAAATGACAATTTTGACCTGGTCAGGGTTAGTGGAGCCGAGGGTGAGTACTATTACTCTTCCTATAATCTGGCTGAGGAAAAAACTGCAGCTTCTGATTCCAAAAAAGTAATGATCTTAGGTGGAGGACCAAATCGAATCGGACAGGGAATTGAGTTTGACTATGCCTGTGTCCATGCATCCTTTACCCTCGATAAAATGGGATATGATTCGGTAATGGTCAACTGTAATCCGGAAACTGTCTCCACAGATTATGATATTTCTTCAAAACTATATTTTGAACCGCTGACAGCCGAGGATGTACTCAGAATCTACGAAAAAGAGAAGCCAGAAGGAGTTATTGTTCAGTTTGGTGGTCAGACACCACTGAATATTGCTGAGGAGCTGGAAAATGCAGGAGTAAATATTTTAGGAACCTCTCCGGCCAGCATCGACTTTGCTGAAAACAGAGAAGAGTTTAGAAAACTGATGCAGAAACTGGAGATACCACAGCCGGAAAGTGATGTTGCCAAATCAGTCGAGCAGGCCTATCAAATTGCAGAAAAGATTGGCTACCCGCTGATGCTCAGACCTTCCTATGTCCTCGGAGGTCGGGGAATGGAGATTGTCTATAATAAAAAGAGCCTGGATCATTATTTAGAGTCCCAGGTGGCTGAAGTTTCAGCTGAGCATCCGGTTTTAATCGATAAGTTTTTAGAAGATGCGCTGGAGGCAGAAGTTGACGCCCTGACCGATGGTGAGGAGACCTTTGTGGCTGCAGTTATGGAGCATATAGAAGAAGCCGGAATCCATTCAGGTGACAGTGCCTGTGCCATTCCTTCACTGGAGATTACTGAGGAGCAGCTTGAGACGATCAAAAAATATACAGCTGAAATTGCTTCTGCTCTTGAAGTTGTAGGGCTGATGAATATTCAGTTTGCAATCTATGAGGGTCAGGTCTATAT
>Ga0182239_1000106_pt1 | contig 28580 bp, 22 predicted proteins | sample hydfrate6_PW_210_FD_132456 | JGI IMG/M metagenome (GOLD analysis project Ga0182239, IMG submission 132456) | Subsurface microbial communities from deep shales in Texas, USA - hydraulic fracturing test 6_PW_210 | ecosystem: Environmental > Aquatic > Deep subsurface > Shale gas/oil reservoir >... | reverse complement strand
AAGGAAGTCCAAGGGCGGGGTCGGTTTGTAAGCGACATTGAGCGTTTACGGAAAAATTCAGCAAATGCCGGAGCTAAAAAATTTCAAACTGTTTGAGGCCGACAGGCCGAGTTTGTAAATTTTAAGCGAAGGCATTGGCTGAATCCGTAAACGGTCAGGAGCGAAAAAACCGACCCCGGCCGCAGGGCTTCCTTCCTGACAAACAGCGGACGCGGTAAAAAGCTTTTTACGATTCCATCAAACTTGAAAATGGCTCATTTTCAGGCTTTGTAAAAGGGATTATGGCATGGATTGCAGTTTCCGGTAAAGGGTCTTTCGGCCAATGCCGAGAATTTCCGCCGCCCGGGTGCGGCAGCCGTTTGTATAATTTAACACAGTTAAAATATGCCGGCGCTCGACTTCTTCAAGGCTCTGGAAAGGATCGCTGCCTTTTGAGGCAGGCGCTTTGTGCACCAGTTCCAGGGGCAAGGCCGCCTCGGTGATCAGATCGCCTTCAGCCAGAATCATGCTGCGCTCCAGCACGTTGTTGATTTCGCGGACGTTTCCCGGCCAGTCATAGGCCATGAGACACTGCATGGCCCGGTCGGTGATGCGCACCCGCCGCCCTTCACCCCCGGCCCGGGTGAGAAAGGTTTCCACCAGCAGGGGGATATCCTCCTTGTGTTCCCGCAACGGGGGCAGATGAACGGAAAATACGTTTAACCGGTGGTACAGGGCCTCGGAAAAATTCCCGGCCCTCACCTCTTTTTGCAGATCCCGGCTGGTGGCAAAAATAAACCGCACATCAACGTGCCGCTCCTGCTTTTCCCCGACCCCGCGATAGGTCTGATTTTCAATCACCCGCAGGAGCCCGCTTTGAACCTCCAGGGAAAGCTCGCCGATTTCATCTAAAAAAAGTGTACCGTTTCCGGCAAAGGCCAGCAGCCCCTCATTTGCCTCGGACGCGCCGGTAAAGGCGCCTTTGCGATGGCCGAACAGCTCGCTTCGCATCAGATCCTTCTGCAGGGTGCCGCAGTTTTTGGTAACCAGGGGCCGGTCTCTGCGCGCGCTTAACTCGTGAGTCAGCCGGGCGATCATGGTTTTTCCGGTGCCGCTTTCACCGGTGAGCAAAACCGGTGTTTCAGTGGGCGCGACTTTACCGATCAGGTAGCGCACCCGGTCGAGGGCCGGTGAGGAACCGATGATTCTTGTGGGGGGATTTTCCGTGCTGGCCTGCCGCAGCATCCGGTTTTCCCGGTGAAGCCGGCAGCGCTGGGATGCCTTTTCCACGATCATTTCCAGGCGCTGCAAATCAAATGGCTTGGTGATATAGTCATATGCCCCGGTCTTCATGGCCTGGACCGCGTTGTCCACGTCTCCGTGGCCGGTGATGACAATGACCTGGATTTCCGGGGCGGTTTCCTCCAGTTCAACGAGCACGTCCATACCGCTGCCGTCCGGAAGCCGGATGTCGAGGAGCACCACATCAAACTGCTGTTTTTCCATGGCGGCCCTTGCCGCGGACACGGTTTCAACACCAGTGACAATGCGCCTTTCAGAACCCATCTCCTTTTCAATGAGCCTCCGGATGGAGGCCTCGTCATCCACAACCAGAAGTTTTATGGTATCGTCGAAACTCATGATTCCCTGGCGCTTTCTTCTGCTGCCGGCAGACTTACCCGGAATACGGAGCCGGCCCCGGGGGTGCTTTCAACGGCAATTTCCCCGCCATGGGCCCCGATGATGTGATAACATGTGGAAAGCCCGATGCCGGTGCCCTTTCCCACTGGCTTGGTTGTATAAAAGGGCTCAAAAAGCTTGGATCGTTTCTCCGGGGCAATGCCGCAGCCGGTATCGGCCACTTCCACACTGACGCTGTTTTTTTCCGGGGTAAAAACGGTTCTGAGGGTAATGGTTCCCTGATCTGCAATGGCGTCCATGGCGTTTAACACCAGGTTGAGAATCACCTGGGTGAGTTCTTCGGGCAGGCCGTTTACCATAGGGAGATTTTCGTCCAAGGCCAGGTCGATTCTCAGACCCGGCTGCTGTTTCAATCGATTTTGAATGATTCTCAGCACATTGTCAATAACCCGGTTGAGAGCCACCCGGCTGAACTCGGCGCTGCTTCTGGGGCTGAAGGTCAGCAGGCTCCGGACAATATCGCTGCAGCGCCTGCATTCATCGCGAATAATGGCCAAATATTCGTTGAAATCCGCTTTGACCGTCTCGTCCGGGATATGCGGGGCCAGTTTTTCCATGCGCCGCCGCAGTCCGTCGGTAAAGCCCTGGATGGCGGTTAGCGGATTGTTGATTTCATGGGCCACGCCCGCGGCCAGAAGCCCGATGGTGGCCATTTTTTCGGCATGGTAATACTTGGCCCGCAGTTCCTTTTCACGGGTCACATCGCGCTTGACAACGATGATCTCACCGGGCAGCCCGTCGGTCTGCCCAAAAGGCGATGCAGTAATCTCAAAGTGACGGTTTTCACCGTTGACCGAAACAATGGCGCTTTGCCGGCGCACCGCATTGGCTTCAAGGGCGTCTTTTAAGGCGCATTGCTCACAAGGCCGGTTCCTGCCGCGAAAAACCGCGTAACAATGCCTGCCGGCGGGATTATCGCCGGAGTAAATGTCATAATAGCTGTGGTTGACCGAGCGGATCCGGTAATCCGTGGAAATAACGGCCACAATATCAGCAATTCCGTCAACGATGGCCTGAACATGTTTGCGCTGGCGCATTAATTCCATGTTGGAGCGGTTGAGCTCCTCGATCTTGTGCTGCAGCTCCTTGAAGAACCCCAGTTTTGAATGGCCGATACCAACAATGTCTTCCAGGCTGGGCTTGTTTGGCATTACCAGGCCTCCTTGCAGATATTGAGCATATCCGCCACTGTAGCATCCCTGGGATTTGTCAGCAGGCAGACATCCCTGGCCGCCATCCGGCAGAGCTTTTCAAGGGATTGTTTGTCACCGATAATCTGGCCAAGGCGCGTGGATACGTTTAACCCGGCAAAAAAAGCCTCGAGTTTTTCAATCCCTGCAAGGGCGGTGGCCTCATGGGTATCCAGCCGCTTACCGAGCACAATTTGACCGATATCGGCCATCTTGGCGGGGCATGCAGCCATGTTAAACCGCATGACCGGCGGCAGCAGCACCGGATGGATCAATCCGTGGGCGATATCGAGCTTGCCTCCCAGGGAATGGGCCAGCGCATGATCCATTCCCAGGCTGGTGTTGCTAAAGGCCATCGCCGCAAGGGTGCTGGCAGTGCTGAGTTTTTCCAGATTTTCCAGGCCCGGTTGTTCAATGGCGCAAGGCAGCCAGGTCATGATCAGATCAACGGCCTTGAGGGAATGGATCTCGGTCAGAGTGGAGGCGATGTTGGACACATAGGATTCTATGGCATGGGACAGGGCGTCAATGGCCGACGATACAATCAAATCAGCCGGCTTGGTGGTCAGTACCCGCGGATCGATAACCGAAATATTGGGCACAAGTGTGCGGCTGATAATCGACATTTTGACCTGCCGCTCAACGTCGGTGATAATGGCAAACTGGGAGATATCCGCCCCGCTTCCGGCGTTTGAGGGAATAAACACCATGGGCGGAAGCGGTCGCTGGATTCGGTTGGCCCCTTCATAATCCTGGACCCGGCCGCCGCTGGAGGCCAGCATGGCAATTCCCTTGGCCGCGTCCATGGGGCTTCCCCCGCCGATGGCCATGACCACGTCGCAGCCGGCCTCAAGATATCTCCGGGCGCCTTCGACAATTTGGAAATCCCGGGGGTTGGAGGTAATTTCGTTGAAGTAGTGCCAGTCAAGGTCCTGGGCTTTCAGGATTTCAAGAACCTGCCCCACCCACCCGGCCTGTTCCAGGCCCGTGTCACTGACCAGAAACACTTTTTCCGCCCCGAAACGCCTGGCGCACAATCCGGCATATTCCAGGCTGCCGGCGCCAAATAAGATTTCCGGAACGGCAAATTTGCGAACATCCATACCTGTTACCATATTCTTGAGTATACAGTGTTTTCGAATGCGAAACCCGTGCCGGTTTCAAAAAAACAAAAACCCCGGAAAAACATTGAACCCTTTTTTGCTTCCCCTGCTTTTCCGGGTCATCATGACCCCGGACCGGGTGGATTTGCGGGGCATAATGACCCATAATGCCGACTCTACCAGACCAGATCACAAATATCCATGCCGTGCCTTTTCGGCCCGGAGTTTCTAGCATAACCTTATTTTACTGCTTATTCAAGAAGATACATAATGCATGAGTTTTTTATCACCATTGCCGAACTTGTTTGGCCCGGTATTTGCCATAGAAACAATGAAAGTTTTTATAAACGATGTTTTTAACTTAAAAGGAGGTTATCATGACCGTACAGGAACAAGTCTATGGATTCTACATTCCCACCGTCACCCTCATGGGTATCGGGTCCCACAAGGAAATCGGCAACCAGGTCAACACCCTTGGCGGGAAAAAACCCTTTATATGCACGGACAAGGGCATTGTGGCCGCAGGCATCGCGCAGCAGGTGGCAGATGTGATCAAAAACGACTGTGGCGTGGATGCGGTAATCTATGACAACACCCAGGCCAACCCCACGGATAAAAATGTTCATGAAGGCCTCAAAGCGTTTCAGGACAAAAAGTGCGACCTGATCATCTCCCTTGGCGGGGGCAGCGCCCATGACTGCGGCAAGGGCATCGGAATCGTGGCCTCAAACGGCGGCAATATCGGAGACTACGAGGGCGTGGACCAGTCCACAAAACCCATGCCGCCGTTTATCGCAGTGAACACCACTGCAGGTACCGCCAGCGAAATGACCCGGTTCTGCATCATTACAGACACCAGCCGCAAGGTGAAAATGGCCATTGTGGACTGGCGGGTAACCCCCAACGTTGCCATAGACGACCCTCTGCTCATGGTGGGCATGCCCCCGGCCCTGACCGCGGCCACCGGAATGGATGCACTGACCCATGCAGTGGAGGCCTACGTGTCCACCGCGGCCACCCCGGTCACGGACGCCTGTGCCTTAAAGGGCATCGAACTTGTCTCCCAATACCTCAGGGCCGCGGTTGCAAACGGAGAAGACATGGAAGCCCGGGACCGGATGTGCTATGCCCAGTACCTTGCAGGGATGGCTTTTAACAACGCCAGCCTTGGCCACGTGCATGCCATGGCCCATCAGCTCGGCGGATTTTACGATCTGCCCCACGGGGTCTGCAACGCGATTTTGCTGCCCCATGTGAGCCGGTTTAACCTGATTGCAAAAATGAGCCGGTTTGCCGACATTGCCGTTGCCATGGGCGAAAACATTGACGGGCTTTCGATAAGGGATGCCGCTGACGTGGCCATCGAAGCCATCCAGACCCTTTCGGCGGACATCGGCATTCCGTCAGGCCTTGCCGCCCTGGGTGTAAAGGAAAAAGATCTGCAGGTCATGGCGGAAAACGCCCAGAAAGACGCCTGCGGCCTGACAAACCCCAGATGTCCGAGCCTTGAAGAGGTCATCGGCATTTACAAAAACGCCTTGTAAGTCCCAAAACCGGCAGAAGGAGCCCGGAGCCCGGACGGCCCTGCCAAAACTGCACCGTCCGGGCCGGGTTTGCCGCCGGCCCGCATAATTTGCCATTTACCGGCTTCCGGATCATTGTACCGGATCATTCTGACACAGGGCAGGGACAAAAAAATGGAACCGTCAATCACTCTCTATGCACTTCAGCACTGCGCCCACTGCAAAAGGGCAAAGCAATATCTCGAAAACCGGAATCTGCGTTTTAAAACTGTTTCCGTGGACATGCTTTCTGGCGCGGAGCGAAACGATACCCTGCGGCATTTGCGCCGCATCAATCCCGGGGCCTCGTTTCCGACCCTGGTCATCGGTGATACAGTGGTGATTGGATTTCAAAAGGAGAAAATCGAAGAGGCTCTGACACGGCAAAGCGGCTGACGCGGTTATTTGTTTCTGTCGCTCAGATCAAGGGCGTTTTCACAAATTTTTTTCAGTGCGGATTCCATTTTGGCCATATCAAAAGAATCCGGATCCAGAGTCTGCATCATGCCCAGTCCAAGCCCCAGGGCCAGCAGGATTACCGGCAGCTGTTCGGTGAGTTCAGACTCCAGTTCTTCGGCCTCCACGCCCTGCTGCAAATATTGGCTGATAAACGAACGCAGGTTGCGGTAGAATTTCTTGATAATATCGGCACATTCCTGATTGTTCTGGGCCTGGGCAAAATAATTGATCAGCAGCAAAAAAAAATCCGGATTGTCCACGGGTACAAAGGTGATGTTCTCCAGATGGGCAAACAGCTTGTCCCTGGATGAATCCAGGGGAGCCATGGTCTGCATGACCTGGTCGTTGGATTTGCGGAAAGTTTCCTTTAAAACCTGCAGCAGGATATCCTGCTTGTTTTTAAAGTAATGGTAGATCACTCCGGTGCTCACACCGGCTTCTGCGGCCACGTCCTTGATGGAAAGCTGCAACACCCCCTTTTCCACGATGCATCTGCGTGTGGTCGAAATGACCTGCTCCCGCCTGATCTGCTCCATTCCAACTTTGGGCATGGTGTATTTTCACTTTCTCTGGCTGATTAAACTGTTGCTCGGTAAATGAAACACTGATTTTATAGCCCTGTTTGCGGCCCGCCGTCAAGGCCACATTTGGCCCTGTGCCGTCTGGGGCCGGGTGTGTGTCAGGGCAGATTCTTTTTGACATATTCTGCTATCCGGAATTTGCGCTCCAGACCGGCTGCATTCATGTACCGGATTTTGCCGAAGATCTCCCTTTCCTTCCAGCCCCGGTCATGACGGCCGAAGCACCAGGCCACCCCGGCAAACCCGTTGGGATCCCGGCCGTCTATCTCATAGCGGTTGTTTAGCCAAAGCATGGTATCAAAGGCCGATTCCGGGGTTTCTGACCATTCAATGATTTTTTTGCCCCAGTACATGCGCATGTAATTGTGCATCTTGCCGGTGGCCGCCATTTCCGTCTGTGCAGCGTTCCAGTACGGGTCATGGGTTTGTGCGGCTTCAAACTGCTCCGGGGTATACATAAACGCACGCGCGTCATGCCTGTGGGCGTCCAGGCTCTTTTGCGCCCAGGCCGGCACGGCACTTTCGTAGCTGTCATAGCCGGCATTGTACCATACAAAATTGACCGCCAGTTCCCGGCGCACCACCAATTGCTCGATAAACGCCGCTTTGGCCGGTTCGGCAATATCTGCATTTCGGATTTGCAAAACAATATCCACGGGCGAAATCTGTCCGAAATGCAGATACGGGCTCAGATTCGACTGGCATCCGGCTGCCGGGTCCCTGGCCCGGCTCGGATAATCGGCCAGTTTTTCGGCAATAAACACAGAAAGCCGCTCCCGTGCCCGGTCCTGGCCGCCTGTAAACAAAACAGACGCATCAGAAAGGCTTTGCTTGTAGCCCAGCCCTGTGCAGACCTTTTCGGGATCAATATCCAAAGAAGGTTCAAGAGAGCATTGGCCGTGAATTTTAATCCCGGGCGGATCTGCAGAATCAAGAAATGCATCCAGGTTTTTCATGATCCGCGGACGAAGGGTGCGCGCGGCCGTCTCCTGCTTATCCGATGCCGCGGCCACAGGGACCACCACATCGGTTTCAATAATGGAAAAGGGACATGCCAGCCGGCGCTGAACCTGGTTGCGCCATTGTCGCTGTATTCGCAGATACCCGGTATCCGTGACCACCCACGCGGCATTCTCAGCCAGTTTGCAAACTCCGGTAACCATGTCCGCGGTTTCCATGACAAAGCAGATGCCCAGGTTTGCAAGGTCTTGCTGCACCTGGGCCAACCCCTGGAGCATGAACCGGTAGTGCCGGTATCCGGCCCCGGGAAATTTGGGCAGCAAAACAAAGCCCACCACCAGGGGTTTGTCAAGGTCATTTGCCCTTTGGGCCGCAAACTCCAGGGCATGGTTGCATCGGGTGCGCTGGGCCTGCTGCATCCAGTAAAGCACATATGCGCCGGATTCGGGCAAAATCCCGGCAAAATGGGTGATGCGTTTGTCATGAATCATTGATCCTCCTGATTTTTCCGTATAATTCAAACTTACCAACGCAACCCGGCAAAACACAACAAAACAATAAAACCGTTTTTTTGAAACCGAATTGTCATAAAAAAAACGTCGTTTAACCCCTTTAACTTTGTTTTGAATTGCGCTATAGTGTTATTTTCTAATTCAGTTATCCGTTGAACCCATGATCTGCAAACCCCAAGCAAAAGGAGTGTACTATGTCCAATGCCTATGAAGCGGCCTACCAGCGTTCCCTCGATGATCCGGAAGGCTTCTGGGGCGAAATTGCCGAAGACTGCCACTGGTTTAAAAAATGGGACCGGGTGCTGGATGATTCCAACAAACCCCTCTACAGGTGGTTTACCGGCGGGAAGATCAACACCTGCTACAATGCCCTGGATTTCCACGTGGATGACCGGGGCCGGGGCGATCACCTCGCCCTGATCTATGACAGCCCTGTGACAAACACCATACGCAAATACACCTATGCGGAACTTCGCGACATTGTGGCCCGGTTTGCCGGGGTTCTGACCAATAAGGGCGTGACCAAGGGCGACCGGGTGATTATCTATATGCCCATGATTCCCGAAGCCCTTGTGGCCATGCTGGCCTGCGCCCGCATCGGGGCCATTCATTCGGTGGTTTTCGGCGGTTTTGCCGCAAAAGAGCTTGCCACCCGCATTGATGACGCCCGGCCGAAAGTCATGGTGTCGGCATCCTGCGGCATCGAGGGCCAGCGCGTCATTGCCTACAAGCCCCTGCTGGACGAAGCCATCCGGCTATCGAAACACAAGCCTGAATCCTGTATCCTCTATCAGCGCCCCCAGGAACATGCACCGCTTAGCGAGGACCGGGACTCGGACTGGGAGGAAGGCATGAAAAACGCCTCTCCTGTGGACTGCGTGCCCGTGGAAGCCACAGATCCGCTTTATATCCTTTACACCTCGGGCACCACCGGCCAACCCAAAGGCGTGGTCCGCGACAACGGCGGACACGTGGTGGCCCTGAAATGGAGCATGAAAGCCATTTACGACATTGATGAAGATGATGTCTGGTGGGCGGCTTCTGACGTGGGCTGGGTTGTGGGCCATTCCTACATTGTCTACGCCCCGCTGTTTAAGGGATGCACCACGGTCCTCTTTGAGGGAAAACCCGTGGGAACCCCGGATGCCGGGGTATTCTGGCGGGTGATTTCCGAGCACAAGGTAAAATGCATGTTTACCGCGCCAACAGCCTACCGGGCCATACGGCGCGAAGATCCCCAGGCGGAGCTGCTGCACCAGCACGACCTTTCGCATTTCAAGATCCTGTTTCTGGCCGGAGAGCGCTCTGATCCGGCCACCATTCAGTGGTCGGAAAAACATTTAAATGTTCCCGTCATTGACCACTGGTGGCAGACCGAAACCGGCTGGGCCATTGCCGCCAACTGCATGGGGCTGCATTTCTTTCCGGTCAAGTACGGATCGCCCACCAAGGCAGTTCCCGGCTGGGACGTGCGGGTGCTGAATTCGGCCAACGAGGAAATGCCGCCGGGCGAAATCGGTGCGCTTTCGGTCAAACTGCCCCTTCCTCCGGGCACCCTGCCCACCTTGTGGGAAAACGACCAGCGCTACATTGACGCTTATCTCAAGGAATATCCGGGCTATTACAAGACCGCGGATGCCGGCATGATCGATGAGGAAGGCTACATTTACGTGATGTCTCGAACCGATGATATCATCAACGTGGCCGGACACCGTCTGTCCACAGGTGCCATGGAAGAAGTGCTGGCCTCTCACCCGGACGTGGCCGAAGCCGCGGTGCTCGGTGTCCATGATGAACTCAAGGGCCAGGTGCCCGTGGGCTTTCTGGTGCTCAACGCCGGAGTGGCAAAGGAAAAGGAAGAGATCTTAAAGGAAGTGGTGGCCATGGTGCGCGACCAGATCGGTCCGGTGGCCGCGTTTAAAAAAGCCGCTGTTGTCAAGCGCCTGCCCAAGACGCGTTCGGGCAAAATCCTGCGGGGCACCATCCGGAAAATCGCAGACCAGCAGGAAGTCAAAACCCCTGCCACCATCGATGATCCGGCCATCCTGGACGAAATCCGGGAAGTACTGGCCGAAATCGGCCTGGGAAAAACCGCAAGCTGATACAGCAATGCCGCTCGCGGCATGATGTGTGTTTGCCGATGGCCCGGCAAAACGGGCCGTCGGCAAATCCATTATTTGAAACAAAACACCCGGGGCCTCTGGCCGTGCTCAGGCAAAATAGAGCCGGGACAGGTTTTCTGCAATACAGGCGGGCTTTTCACTGCCTTCCACCTCAATGATCACCCGCCAGGTCAGCTGGACCCCGCCTGTGACCTCATCTACTGCCAGAAGGGTCATCCCGGGCCTGACCCGGCTGCCGGCGGGCACGGGCGCGGCAAACCGGACCCGGTTTAACCCATAATTCACCGTCATCCGGGCAGGCGGCAGTTCAACGGTATCTTCCATGATGCGGGGCAGCAGGGAAAGGGTCAGAAAGCCGTGGGCAATGGTGGTGCCAAAGGGCGACTCTTTTGCGGCGCGCTTCTCATCGAGATGAATCCACTGGTAATCGCCTGTTGCTTCTGCAAACAGGTTGATCTGCTCCTGGGTGACCGGATACCAGTCACCCACTGCAATTTCCTCTCCGATTTTCGCCTTGAGTTGTTCAACTGTTTCAAATCTGATCTTTGCCATAAAAAACAGGCTCCTTTTTATCTGAGTACCAGGGTGTGCTGAGTGTTTTCGGAAATGGCGCTGTCGCTGAACCACCAGTAGAGCTTGCTGCCGTCCATAAAGGCGTCCACCTGGTCTTTTTGATGGGGACTCAACAGTCTTCCGGTCACACCGCCGGGCAAAACCGCGGCCACTTTGTCCGCATCGGCCATGTCAACAACCATGCGCAGCGACGCACAATGGGTCACCTCAAAGGGATTTTGGTAATCATACCAGCCGCGGCAGAGGGTTTCCCCTGAGCCGGGCATGGGCATGGGTCCGGTGCCCATCAGGGTCTTGCCCAACCCCTGACGCCGGACCGGATGGACCAGTTCCAGGGTATGAACCTGTCCCCACTGCCACTGATCCATGTCTGTTCCAAGGTCGTCCTGCAGTGCATCACGGGCCTGCAGGGCCGCCTGCCTGAAAAGTTCGGCCATGGTTTCGGTTTTCTCCGGGGTCTTTTTGTTGTCAAACCACGGAGACCGGCCGGAAAGCACCATCTGCTGGAGCCGCTCCTGCCAGAAATACCAGTTATTGAGCATTCTTTGAGCGGTTTCGGATCCGAGTTCATCTTCAAACACAAGCCTTGCAAACCGGATATACACGGACTGAAACACTGCAGGGGCCGCCTGGTCCGGGTCGTCAAAAAAATCCCAGTCTGCAAGAATTTGCCCCATCTTCCGGGTCTCATCTCCGGCCAGAAGGGCCCGGGCCATGACCGGGGCGATCTTTTCAGCCATGGAATTATAGGTATCGCGCTGGTACTGCCAGTGGGTATCCGCGTCTTTTGGTCCGGAGCCGGCCATAAGTTCTTTCAGGCGCTCATATCTGTAGGAGGGAGCGAAAAATGAGGAATAATAAAAAGGATAATCAGCAGCCACGGTTTTGTGATTGCAGGTGCCCAGCCAGTTTCTTTCCGGATTGGTGCTGTGGGGCATCTGGTTTTGCGAAATCCAGCCGACCCAATTGTCCCTGTCGTCTGTGACCTTGCGCGGGAAAGTGCCGTCATTGTCTGCGCGAACCGGAATTTTGCCCGAGGCCCGGTATCCGATATTGCCCCGGCTGTCGGCAAACACCCAGTTGAGACACAGCATGGGGATCCGGGAAACGGCATTGTGTAAATCCGCGGCGGATTCTGCAGTGATCACGTCAGCCAGTCCGATTTCTGAAGACATGGTTTCTGCCGGCGCCCAGCGAAGGGTGATGACACGATCTGAATCCAGCCCGGAAAACACGCCGGACACCACGGGCCCCCTTCGGGTGCGGCGAATGTCAATCTTTTCTTCGCGCATATTGCCCGGGGCATCCTTGTCCTTGATGCGCAGGATTTCAGTGATGGTTTCAAACGGCACCGAATCCCCGCCTTCCATGTAATGATCCGGATTGTCCGTATCCACGGTTTCCACGTAAAGATCCTGCATGTCACCGTAATTGTTGGTCATGGCCAGGCTGACATGTTGGGTGCGGCCCATGGCCATTCCCGGCAGCCCCGGAATGTTGACGCCCACGGAACGGATCTCCGGGGTAATGATTCCCAGGGGATACCAGACACCCGGCAGCAGCCTGGGATCAAGATGCGGGTCCCCGGCCAATATCGCCCCGCTGCCGCCGGATAGCACCGGACTCACCGCCCAGTTGTTGCTGCCCAGATCCAGGCGCATGGGCGGCAGGCTTTCACCCCGGCGGACCGGGCCGCCAACGGCGGCCTGCCTGTAAAGAAGAGGATCCCCGGGCAATTGGTAATCGAAATCTCCGTCATCCTCCGGATCATCCGGATTGATGTTCACCGGCAGAACCTGCCGGATCCGGTCCGGACCCACGGCTTCCAGAAGCCCAAGGGCCGTGATTTCCGTGCTCAGGTTGGCGGATGTGCTCCAGGCCATGTAATAGAGAATCGAAAGGGAATCGGCAACCTTCCAGGGTTCAGGCTCGATGCCGGCCAGCCGGAAAGCCAGGTGAACGTCTTTCGGGGTTTTTTCAATAAAAGCGTTAATACCGGCCACATAGGCTTCAAAAAAGCGGCGGGTTTTGTTATCCAAAAGCTGCGCCTGCTTTTTGGCGATTCGATGCAGGCCGATGGTGCGCATTTTAATATCCAGCGCCCTGGCCTCGGCCCCGGCCAGTTCGCAGACCCGGCCCTGGGCCATCAGGCGGGCCAGGTGCATGGAAAACAGCCGGTCCTGTGCGGTCACAAACCCCTGGGCTTTAAGGGCGTCCGGGAGGTTTTCCGCATAAACATAGGCCATCTGCTTTTCATCCCGCTTGACCGTGACCGGCGCACTGAGCCCGGAAATCTCCAGTTCACCGTCCTTTTTATAATCATTGAAATACAAAAGCCCCAGATAGACACCCCCGGCGGCAAGCATCAAAACGGCTGCCCCGGCAACAAGACCCCTGATCCATTTCACGGTGACTGGCTCCTTGGTTGATGGTTTCGTAAAAAGCTTTTTACCGGGTCCGCAGTTTTTGCAGGAAGTAAGTTTTTAGATGGCGCCGTAAAAGTTCAAGATCAAGGCTTGCGCGATTGCCGAAGCAGGCAGGTCAACAAACCCGCATCCTGACGCCTAGATTTCGCAGGCCTCTTCTTTGGCCTTGGCCTTGCGGTTTTCAACATAATGCGCTGCTGCCAGCGCGGCCATGCATCCGTCAGCACAAGACAAAACGATCTGGCGGGCGTATTTCTCCCGCAAATCCCCGATGGCATAAATACCGGCAATGCTGGTGGCGCACTGCTCGTCTGTGACCACAAACCCCTCGGAATTGAGTTTCACCCCTGCGGGCACCAGCTCATTGTTGGGCACAAACCCGATAAAAATGAAAACACCGTCAACGGGCAAATCCCGCTGTTCACCGGTCTGTGTGTCTTTTAAGCGCAGATTGTTCACCCCGGATTCATCTGCCTGGATCTCGGACACCACCGAATTCCAGAGCACTTCCATATTGCAGTCGTCTTCCACGCGCTTTTGCAGAATCATGCTGGCACGCAGTGCATCCCTGCGATGGATGATATAAACCTGTTTTGCCAGCTTGGCCAGATAAAGCCCTTCCTCGCACGCGGAATCACCGCCGCCGACCACGGCTACATTCTTGTCCCTGAAAAAAAATCCGTCGCACACGGCGCAATAAGACACACCCTTGCCGTACAAGGTATTTTCCCCGGGCACCCCGAGCTGGCGAGGACTGCCGCCGGTGGCCAGGACAACCGCATGGGTCCTGATCTGCCGGCCCCCGGCCAGGCGCACGGTGTGAAAATCAAGACCCGGCTCCACTGCGGTGACCTCGTCTGAGACCTGCTCCAGGCCGTAGGATGCGGCATGCTCGGCAAACTGCATGGCCAGTTCAGCCCCGCTGATGCGGGTAAAACCCGGATAGTTTTCCACTTCGTCTGAAAGGTTGATCTGCCCGCCGGGAGCGCCCTTTTCAACCAACACCGTCTTTAACGCCCCGCGCATGGCATAAATGGCCGCGGACAGCCCTCCGGGACCGCCCCCGATGATTACCAGATCATATATTTCATTGTCTGACATCGCAAACGCCTCCTCTTAAAAACCATTATAAATCACAAAAAAACCGTTTAAATACAGGCCAATGGTAGCCCCGGAACCATGAAATGTCAAACCGGGGCAGCAAATTGTCAATTTCTCCAGCGCTCGAGATTATCAAGAAAGGTTCTGGCCCGGCGGATGTTTTGTTGCAGTTTGGGGTCATCGGGCCTGAGTTCCAGGCCCTGCTCCCAGGTTTTCAAAGCCTTTTGCAGATCGCCGCGGGTATACAAAAAACGGCCGCGCTCCAGCAGGGTTTCGACTTCCCTGTCAATCCGGTTCTCCAGCCGCCGGCGTCGATCCTTGACCTGCCCTGGTTTGAACGCCTGCATCTCTGCAAGGATTTTTCGGGCTGCCGGCAGGTTGCCGTTTTCCATGGCCCGGTTGAAATCCCGGGCCATGCTTGACCACTTTTCCTCTTTTCGGGTTTCTTCCTTTCGGCTGGATTCAACCCGCAGGTCCTGACGATGAAGATGAATTTCAGCAAGCAGATTCCGGGCGGCGGTGCTTGGCACCAGGCGGTTTGAAAGGCTCAGAACCCGGCCGGCGATGTCGAATTGCCGGTCCCTGATGGCCTGCTGCCCCTTTTCAAAAAGCCGGGTCGCGGCCTGCTCAACAGCTTCTTCAAATTCCCGGTACCTGCGGCGCGATCCATAGCTGTCATGCCGGGCATAAAACAGATTTTCCCGGTTATCGCGGATGGCAAGCAGATAGCGGCCCCGCTCCAGCAGCAATTCAAGTTCATTGTCAAAAATGACCTGCCGGCGCAGGGACTCGTATTGCTTGAACTTTTCTTTCAGAACCGGCGCATCCGGAAACCGGTCACGGGCCATTTGAATTTCGGTCACCGCCTTTGCCAGCCGGTTGTCGTCTGCATATTCCCGGGCCCGGGCAAGGCTCCGCGCGATACATTCCTGCCGTTCACCGGTGCAGTCCGGCTGTTTTACAAAACCCGCGCACCCTTGTAAGGCAACAGCGGCCATCAGAAAAAAAACAAGAACAACAAAGCCACGCATCATTTTTACAATCCGCCCTTTCAAGCACACGCCGGGGAAGCGGCTTCGGCATCGGACCGGTGCATCCAGCCCTTGACGATCATCACCTCAACACCATTGCTAAAGCCCTTGACCTGGATGCGACGGGTCGTATGCGCCTGGACCGGAAACCGGGCGGCAACGTGCTGATAAAAATCCCTGTCAATCAGTATCTGACCGGCATCCGCCAGATCGCACAAGCGCGCGGCCAGGTTGGCTGGCTGTCCAACCACCGTGTACTGGAGCCGATCACGGGACCCGAACAATCCGGCCAGTACAATGCCGCTGCTGATGCCCACCCGCACATCCAGACAAGGAAGATTTTCCCGTCTGCGTTCTTCGTTAAACGCTGCAATGCGCTGCTGGATCTGTAATGCACAGGTCATGGCGTTGTAGCGATGGTCTTTATCGGGCTGGGGGCAGCCGAATACCATCATGGCGCAGTCACCGATATATTTGTCCACGTTGCCGTTGCAGCTATGACAGATCTCTGCAAACCTGGCGAAATAAAGGTTTAATATCCTGGCGATTTCCTCAGGGCTGCGGGATTCGCTAAAGGCCGTATAACCGGAAAGATCGGCAAACAGGACACTGGCCTCCTCCCGGCAGCCTTCCCGGCCAAGATCAGACGGTTCCTTGTCCATGTACCGGGCCGCCACCGGATTGCTGACAAAACGGGAAAAGGTGCGCTCCACCCGGAGCTTCTGCTCCAGGTCGGCGGCCATGCGGTTAAACGCATCGGCCAGGGCGGCAAATTCGCCCTTATAATGTTCCTGCATGCGAAAGCCGTAGTCACCCGATGAAATGGCCTCTGCCCCCTGAATCATTTCATTTACCGGCTTTCCCAGACTCCGGCCCAGCCGGATGGCCGCCAGTGTGATGGTAAGGACCAGCAGGGCCACCACAATACCCCCGGAATAGACCACCCGATTTTTGCCTGCCGCCAGTTCCGATCGATCCAGACCCACCCACGCGGTTGCCCCCACCACATCCTGAAACACAACAGGTGCATGAAACCAGACGATATCGCCCTGCCCCCTGACCGATCCCCCGGTTCGGGAGGCTTCTGCACTCTCAATTTGATGCATGGGCAGATCTCTGCCGGCATGGGCAAGAATTTCATGATCCCGGCTGACCAGAGCGGCGGCAGCCACCGAAAGATTTTCATTCAAGGAATTGACCAGACTGGCCAACCCGAGTTCATCCTCGGTAAAAACGCCCTCAACAGAGCCGGCGCTGAGCTGGGATGCGAGCATGGTTCCGGTTTGCGCAAACTGATTTTCCAGCAGCGCAAATTGCCTGTGAACCAGGCTGTAACCAAGAATACAGGAGGCAATCAGCACCAGGGCGGTCATGACCAGGGCCAGCTTATGTCCGAAATGCCATTTCATTGATTTTAATATCCATTTTGCGGTCCAACCCCTTTATACCTGAATCCGGGTATGTGTCAACTCTATAAAAACAAATATGATTTCAACCGGTTAATAAAAATCGAAAAACAGGCAAGCAAATAAATCCCATATCGCCGGATAATTGTTTGTGTTTGCATCCAGACAGGAGTGTGGTATATTTTAAGCATATGCTCGAAAAATAAAAAATTTGCTCTTTTGGCAACGTGTTGAAATTCTAAAACCCGGGCTGCCTGTTATCAGAAAGGCTCCGAGCAAAGCGAACAAAGATTGAAGGTGCGCGACAAAATGGGGATGTGGGACCGGACGGGGAGCATATTTTTATTTCCCGGCACCCCGCCGGAGATCATCTCAGTGGGAAGCCGGGAATTTTTCGGGTTTTGTGTTTTTTAAAAATTAAAAACCCTTGCTTCTGCTGCGATATCAATGATGGCCGGCGCACCCCCAAGATACATATTGGAAAAAAACTTGCTCTCGTCCACCTGACGAGATTTGGCGCAGGGGATTCAGACGCCTGCCGGGACTTCCTGTTCCACCAGATACGGCAAATAATCATTGGGACAATCGCCGGTCTGGGTCCGGACGGTCAGGTCCCGGCCGGAATCAGCCCAGTTCACGCCGCCGTCGACCAGAAAAAGGTCCACCTGGTGGTTTTTATCATGGGCTACCTTGGCAAACTGAAAACACCGGGTAGCGGCTTCATTGTCGTCTCTGCCGAGAATGAAAATAAAGCGGGCCATTGGGTTATCCTCCTTGGTTAAATGATGAAACGCAAACACAAACCAGAACTGTCAAGTTTGGAATATGAGATATAACACAAAACTTTTCATATGATGTAACACGTCTGCAATGATTTTGCAAAATATGAAATCCGCACGGATTTCCCCTGACAGATGCGGTTTGTATCAAACAGGCAACACATCGGTCCATATGGATTTGGCCCTTATTTTGCATTGGTGTAACCCTGGCTTGTTTGATTGATTGCTGAAAAAGCAACTGAAATAAAAACCCCAAAACCCAACAAGGAGGCCGATCATGAAAAAAGGTGAACACCTGGTAATCATTGGCTGCGGCGGCGTGGGCGGACCGACGGCCATGCTGTCGAGAAAACTCATGCCAGATATTGACATCACGGTGATCCGGGCGGAAAAACGTTTTATTGTCAGGTGAGCGCTTCCCCATGTGGTGGCCGGTCTGGCCCCCGGAGAAGCGATTGTCAATCCGGACAAGATGTTTTCCGACAACAACATTGAAATGCGGATCAACCGGGTCAACAGCATTGACCCAGAGAAAAAGCAGATCACCCTGGATGACGGCAAAACCATTTCCTATGACAAGCTGGTGCTGGGCATGGGGGCAAGTCCTTTTATGCCGCCCATCGACGGGGTTGATAACAACGGGGTGTTTAGCCTCCGGGCCCTTGGCGATGCGGAAAAAATCCAAAACTACATGGAAACCCGCAATCCGTCGAAACTGGTATTTGTGGGTGCCGGATTTATCAGCCTTGAGGTGGCGGCCCTGGTCAAGGAGATGAAAGGCAAAAACTATCAGGTGGACGTTATAGAACTCATGGACCATCCCCTGCCCCTGATGCTGGACCCTGAAATGGGCAAAACCATCCATACCCACCTGGTGGACAACGGATTTCAAATGCATATGGGCCGCAGGGTGGAAAAAATTCTCGGGGAAAACGGGCAGGTCACCGGTGTGCAGCTCGACGACGGCCAAAGCGTGGACGCGGATATGGTCTTTATGAATGTCGGCGCCCGCCCCAACCTTGAACTGGCGGAAAATGCAGGCATTGAAATGGGCCGGTTCGGAATCCGCGTCAATGAATTTTTGGAAACATCAGACCCGGATATCATGGCAGGTGGTGACTGCATTGACAACTATCATTTCATAACCAAGCGATCCACAGGAACCCAGCTCCGGGGACCGGCGGTCATCCAGGGCCGGCTCATTGCCAAGCGCCTGGCCGGCTATGAGATCCCGTTTCCCGGACTGCTGGGCAACAGTGCGGTCAAGATTTTTGACAAACATGTGGCTGCCACCGGGTTTAGCGAAACCCAGGCCCGTGAAGAAGGCTTTGAGCCCGTGAGCGCCACTGTTGAATCCCGCAGCAAGCATGGCATGATCCCGGGTGTTCAACCATGGACCCTGAAGCTGGTGTTTGACAAAAAAACCCATAAGCTCCTCGGCGGCCAGATCATCAGCAGCAGCGGGGAGCCGGTCAAGGAAATTGATGCAGTCAATGCCCTGATTGTGGGCGGTAAAACCATTTCCGAACTCACCACCTTGATGTGCGCCGGAAATCCGGATTGCTCCTCGGAGCCCAGTGCCGAACCCATAACCCTTGCAGCAGAGCAGGCCCTGCAAAAAGCGGGCAAGCCTGCGTAAGCATACAAAAAAACGTTACAGTAACGCTACCTTGCGTTTAAAGGCAATTGCCCCGGTGCGCGTCATTATGGCACACCGGGGTTTTGCATTTGAACAATTTCAATTGGACAATAAAGCCGGAACCATGTATGAACCTTAAGATAAAAATTGAACGCAAATTCCAGATCATACCCGAATACCCCAGCAAGGAGCCTTTGAAATCTTTATGCATACCAAAAACGCAGGCATTCTCCTTGTCCTTGTCTGCCTTGCCCTTGCTTTGCTGATTGTCTTTTTTCGGCTGAGTACACCTCAAAACCAGGATGCACCACTGACCCAATCCAGTCTTGTTCTGGCCCACGACAAGGGCAATATGCCATGGTTTCACCAAAGCTTTTCCCGCCAGGGCAAAAAGGCGGAATCAGAAATCGGCACCGGCTTTATCCCGGCGGCATCGCCGAGCACTGACCTTTATATGAGTCAGATGAAAGCCCGGCTGCCCACCCCCCGGGCCCCTGCACTATTTACCTGGTGGTCGGCATGGCGGGTAAAAGAGCTTGTGGAAAAAGGACTGGTCAGTGACCTGACCCATATCTGGGACCGGTATGCGGATGAATATCCCCGGGAAATCCGGGATGCCTATACCATTGACGGAAAAGTTTACGGATTCCCCTACAGCGTTGAATACTGGCCCATATGGTACAACAAGCCCCTGTTTGAAAAACTGGGCATCAAGGAGCCGGAAACATGGGGGGAGTTCATGGCAGCCTGCCGGAAATTAAAGGCCGCTTCCGTGCCGCCGGTTGCCACGTCTCTGCAGATGAAGTGGTATGCCTGCATCTGGTTTGCAGCCCTGGTCATGGGCGAAGACCCCCTGCTCTACGAGCAATTATGCAATGGCGAGGTCAGGTACACGGATATGCGGGTGAAAAAGGCCATGACAATCTGGGCAGACATGATCGGGAAAGGCTATTTTACCGACCCGTCCCTGAACCTGTTTACCAACGGCGGCCATCTGTGGAACAACGAGGCTTTTGGCATGGTGCTGTGCGGTTCCTGGTATTATTCTACAATACTTCGCCGGCAGGGAGTCAAAAAGGCCGATATCGGCGTCTTTATCCTGCCGCCGCACAATCCAGCGGCTCAAAAAAGCATCATGGATGAGAAATAGCCCATGAGACTCAAAACCCGCCTGCTGATTGTCATTTTCGTGGTCATCTCCGGTCTCATCGGGATTTCCGCGCTGTCGGGCTGGCTTTTGTACAAGGTCCATGAGTTGAAAGCAGCTGAAACCCTCTGCGGCAGAACCATGGACGGGGTGGCCATTCTCAAACGGCTGACCAGCCAACTGCTGATCACCGAAACCCTGGACAATGCGCATTCCCGGTGGCAAACCGCTTACAAATCCCTTGAAAGGCAAATAAAGGCCCTGAATTTGTCACCTGAGGTACAAAACCTTCTGAAAACTGAATCCCAGAAGGGCATGCTCGTTTCCATGAACGCATTCTGGCAAACCACAACCCGGCGCCTGGACCGGGTGAATCACAACATGGCCGGTCTTTTCCAAAACCCGTCTCCTTCCAGGGACGGACTGATCTACCAGTATTTTGACACCAGGGATTACAAGATCCTGCGGATCAAAAAACAGGTGGATGAAGCCTCCCTGTATCTGGGTTCGGAGTTTGAATCCCGGCTTTCCGAACTGATTGAAATGGTGGACAGGGAAATTGACAGGCAGTTAACACTCACGGCCAGAAACATCATCCTGCTCACCCTGCTGATTTCCGCGGCGGTATGCCTGATTTTAACCCTATTTCTATCCAGGCTCCATTTTCACCTTCAGACCTGGCACAAAGCAATGCAGACCTTGGGCAGCGGGGGCTTTCCTGAAAAACTGCCCCTCACCGGCGATCACGAGCTCAACCGGATTGCCGGAGCAATCAATCAAAGCTCAGAGAATCTGGCTGCCATCCATGAGGAACTGCAAAAACGCATTTCTGAACTCCACCGGGCCAAGGAGGAGGCGGAATCGGCCAACCGGGCCAAGGGCCTGTTTCTGGCGAAAATGACCCATGAACTAAAAACCCCCCTGAACGCAATCATGGGATTTTCCCGACTGGCAGCCCAAAGCGTTCAGACAGATGCGGTGCAGCAAAAACAGTTGGCCAGCATAAACCGCAATGCCGGGCACCTGCTGGCGCTGATCAACGAAGTGCTGGCCATGGCCAAAATCGAGGCCGGCAAAGAACAACTCAATGAACAAGCCTTTGATCTGCACGAACTCATGGCTGAAATCGAACAGATGTTTCTGCCCCGTGCCAGGGCAAAGGGTCTTGAAATGATATTCCAGGGCACGTCCCGGGCTCCCCGGCAGATCCGGGCAGACCGGGTCAAACTCTCCCAGATCCTCATCAACCTGATCCAGAATGCCATCAACTTTACCAGCACAGGCAGTATTCACGTTGATGTACTTTGCCCCGGGCCTGAGACAGAAGATCCCACCGGGCTCCGGATGCTTGCTTTTTCGGTTACAGACACGGGATGCGGCATCGACCCCGCAGCCCGTGAGTCCATATTCAAGCCTTTTTTCCAGGCCGAAACCCGCCACCGCACAAGCCAGGGAACCGGTCTTGGCCTGGCCATCACCCGGAACTATATTTCCATGATGAACGGGACCCTCGAGGTGAACAGCACACCGGGAAAAGGCACCTGCTTCCGGTTTGACATCCCCCTGACCGAGATGACCCAAACCGACCGGCCGGATGCAGACACCGGCAAAAAAAGCCACCCTCCCGGGGTTTTTTACACCCAGGGGGATCTGTTTATCAACCCGGCTTGCCAGCCAGAGGGAAGACAAAAACCTGAAAAACCCGATTCACTGGCCCGGAAAATGGACGAAGATGAGATTGCGTCCCGGCTGGTATGCGTGCCGGCCCATATTGTCGAGGAAATGGAAAAAGCGGCGCTCTGTGCTGAAATCGACCGGCTGATGACACTTATCAACGCGGTCAGGGACCATGACGTCAAACTCGCCGCTGTTTTTTCCCAACTGGCAGACACGTTTGACTATGACAGCCTGCTGCATCTGCTGCGGTGCAGCTCTCATCCAACCTCTTATTGCCTTGCAAATTCCCATGAATTTTGAAAAGCCCGACATCGTGGTAGTGGACGACAACCTGGACAATTTGCGCATCCTTTCCGACATGCTGCGCAATCATGGCTATACCCCCAGACCCGCAGCCAGCGGAACCCTGGCGCTTGACGCTGTGAAGGCCAGCCCGCCGGTATTGATCCTGCTCGACATCATGATGCCGGAGCCGGACGGTTTTGAGGTGTGCCGCCGGCTTAAATCCGGAAATCACAGCCGGGATATTCCCGTGATTTTCATCACCGCCCTGGATCAGCTGGAAAACAAAGTCAGGGCATTTGCCGCCGGGGGAGTGGATTATATCACCAAACCATTTCAGGAAGCCGAGGTCATGGCCCGTATTGACACCCACGTGGGGCTTGTGCGGGCAAAGGAACATCTGCGGGAAACCGAAGCCCGCATGCAAAAACTCCAGAAATATGAAAGCCTGGTGCGCATGGCCGGGGCCGTGGCCCACAGGTTCAACAATGATCTGCAGGCGGTGCTCGGCAACCTGGAAATGGCCGTCACTGACTGCGCATCTGAAGGCAGTGCCCCCCAAACCCTGACTGCAGCCATGCGTTCGGCTGAAAAAGCCGCCGGGATAGCCAGACTCATGGTGACCTATACCGGAAAAATCAGGGGCGATAAAGAATCAATGGATCTGGGCAACTGGTGTCAGGACAATCTGGCAGAACTAAATGCCCTTATGGGCAGCCACCAGGCGCTGGACTGCCGATGGCGCCATCCGGCTCCTGTGATTTTCGCGGATGCCGGCCAGATCCGGCAAATGGTGAGCGCCCTTTTGCAAAACGCCCGGGAGGCAACCGGCAAAAACACGGCAGCAATCGAGCTTTCCATTGATACGGTATCACCTGATGCCATTTTGCAGCAAAATCGTTTTCCGATGGACTGGGTTCCTGAAAACCGGAAATATGCCTGCATCCGGGTAAAGGATGCAGGCTGCGGCATTGCTGAAACCGACATGGAAAAAATCTTTGATCCGTTTTTTACCACCCATTTTACCGGCCGGGGCCTGGGCCTTTCCCTGGTCCTGGGCATTGCCATGGCCCATGGCGGCGGTGTTGGCGTTGAAAGCCGCCCGGGTGCGGGCAGCACCTTTCAGGTGTACCTGCCCGCCGCCCGGGAGCCAAAAGCTTAGAAATCCTTGAACTCATCATCATCCAGCGGGATAACCTGGTCGGCTTTCCGGTTATCGCTGCGCTGTGCGCCGGCCTGCTTTTTGCCGGCGCCATTGGAAATCTTTCTCGTCGTAGAACGGAATTTTTCCTGGTGCTGCACCTGTTTGGATGAGGTGCCTCCCCGGACAGCTGAAATCGCTTTTCCGCTTGCGCCCACCATGGCTTCAAGCTCTGCCACCATTTTTTCCATTTCCGAGGCCTGGGAGGACAACTCCTCTGAGGCGCTGGCCGACTCCTCGGCGTCAGCTGCATTCTGCTGCACCACCCGGTCCATTTCCGAAACCCCGGTATTCACCTGGTCGATTCCCTGGGCCTGCTCTTTGGAGGCTGCTGCAATTTCACCAATCAGACTGCCCATTTTTTCCGCGCTCTGCTTGATGGAATTGAGTTGACCGGCCACTTCATCGGCTACATTGACGCCGTTATCCGCGTTTTTCTGGGATTTTTCAATCAGCTCCGAGGTGTTCTGGGCGGCCTCTGCACTGCGCTGGGCAAGATTTCTGACCTCTTCGGCCACCACCGCAAACCCCTTGCCGGCCTCACCGGCCCGGGCGGCTTCCACTGCGGCATTTAGTGCCAGCAGGTTGGTCTGAAAGGCGATATCATCGATTGTCTTGATGATCTTGGAGGTTTCGCTGGCCGATTCCTTGATTTCATTGATGGCATCATTCATTTTCTCCATGGATGCCACGCCCTTGTCCACAACCTGTGCGGTTTCCTTTACGGCATTGTCTGCCTGCTCTGCGTTATCAGCGTTTTGCTTGGTCTGGGCTGCCATTTCCTCAAGAGAGGAAGAAGTTTGTTCCAGACTCGAGGCCTGCTCGCTTGCACCTTCTGCCTGGGATTGGCTGGAAGAAGCCACCTGGCTGGAAGCCGACGACACCTGCCCGGCCCCGGAGCTCAGTCCGTCGACGATTCTGCGGATGGGCGCGGAAATCGATCGGGTCAGCAGAAGCCCCAGACCCAGGGCCAGCACCACGCCAGCAATCATGGCAAACAGATTTAAATTTCGCAGCGTGCTGGACTGGGACAGAGCCCCGGACACCTCATGTTCCGCGATCTCGTCGTTGATGGCAATGACCTTGTCCAGGCGGCCAAATCCGGCATTCATGTACTCCAGTGCCGGCCCCATGGTTTTTTCCGCGATTTCAGAGCGGAGCTGTGCCGTATCCTGTGCCTCTGCGATCAACTGATCAAAATAATCAAATACCGCATCTGAAGATTCCTGCATTTCCTGAGTAAAAATACGGATCGCCTCCTGCTGGTCGTCATTTTCCACGGCCCGGCGGATATCGCCCACTGTCGCGTGAAATTGCCGGTGGGGACGGTCAATGGCCTTTACAACCCGCTGCAGCTCGGAATTTTGGGTTGAAAACCCGGCAAGCCACTGCCCGGCAGCGCACTTGGTTGCGTCATGACCCCCGGAAAAGGAGTCTCCGGTCAACAGCATGTTGGCGACCCTGACTTCCAGGGAATAATGATCGCCCCGGAATTTCTGCAGGTCCCCCAGAAGCGCATCGGGATTTAAAATATCGCGCGAATCGATTTTTTGATGCATCTCAAAAATCTCGTCATTGACCGCCGCCCACTTGGGGAGAATCTCCATGAACTGGTCCCACTGGCGGGATTCCTCTGCTGTCTGGGGCAAAGGTTCATAGACATCAAAGGCCGCCTTGTATTTCCCACGCATATCATCAATTCCACTATACTGCTGTTTTCGCACTTCCTTGGGAAGATCTGGATCAAGCAAAGTACGCAAATTTAATATAATACCCTGCATGGATTCCTTCATTTCCAGTACACTCTGGATACTCGGCAGGCGGACTGCGCCCACCTCATCCATGGCGCGATCGTTTTGCACAGCCCCGTAATACCCGATGCCGCCCAAAAACAGGGCAACCACTGCAACAATGCAAAATCCCGTGATCAATTTGGTACCCAGCTTCATTTTCTTAAACATGTCCCCCCCCTTTTTTTTGATTTCAAGATGAAAAATGATTCCACCCTTTTTGTTTTACTTGGCATTATCCGGCGAACAGGAAATATTTGGCAAACCTTGAACCGGATCAGAATTTTGACTTTGTGGAGCTGATTTTTACTTTTTTGCTCCTTTGGCAGACCGGCTCAGTTCGAAAAAAGTTTCCATGAGTTCCAGGTTGAGCATGAACCGGACCTGAAACTCCTCGATGCGGATGGGTTTTTCAATACAGTCACTGGCCCCGTAACGAAGCAGCATGAGCCGCTGATATTCGGTCTTGGGTTCGCAAAGGGCCAGAACCGACAACCGGTCTTTTTTAAAATCATTGCGAACAGACTTGATCAGGGCAAAATTTTGATCCGCGCACATCTGCCCGTCAATAATGAGCATCCGGATATCCGGATGCTGCTGCAGGTCCCGGCGCACTTCTTTTTCATTGCGGGCCTCGGTCAAAAAGTGGCCCTTATGGGACAGAAGCCTGCGCATCAGGGTCCGGTTGACCTTTTCCGGGTCTGCAAGAAGAATTTTGAAATTTCGGGCAAACAACACCCGCTTGATCAATTGCAGGATATAATCCAGGTGATATCCGCCGGCATCCGGCACATAATCAATCACATTGGGAAAAGCGGCGATTTGTTTTGCCGAAACCGGAACCCCGTTTGTGATCACAATGGTTGGGATGCCGTCCAGGGGGGCATAGTCTTCCGGGCTTGCCGACAGGTTGAGGATCACTGCAGCCGGCGGCCGGCTGCGGTCAGAGGCTTTTTTTTGCGCCGATTCAACGCTTTGTGCAATCCGGGCGGAGACATCCAGATGGGCATGGAGATGGCCGGCCACGGATTCGGCCAGCAGCGGGTCCGGTTCGATGATCAGGATATTTGACACGGGTTTTTGTCCTTGTTTTTTCGTGCGGATGGTTCCAATGCACGGCCAGAGCCAAGGGGCGGTTGGCCCCCTGAAATTTACTTATCGGGCGGCAAGGCAAAATATTAAGTCAGAAAGGAAGGATGGTAAAAAAAACGGGATGCACAGAAATCGCCGGACGGGGTTTTTCCAAATTGCCGAAAAGAAAAAAGCCCCGGCCGCATCGGCTGCGGCCGGGGCACGGGGGGGGAAACTAGGGGTTCATTTCATATGTGTCTTTTAATGCATAAACATGATTTTCCCAGAATCGCAGAAAACGTTCATGGTCATCCACGGGTTTTCGGATCATTTTTGTGCACCACTGCATCTGGTTTTCCGTGGTATCGGCCTTGGAGTAAAGCTGCAGGGCATATCTGGAAAAATCGCGCACCATAAAGTCAAAAATCTGTTCGAGCAGATCATCTTCAAACTTTTCAATTTGATATTTTTCAATAATGAGCTGGCCATAGGCCACCAGGGTAAAAATCTCGCCCACAGCCAAAAGGAAATCAATGTTTTTGGCCTGCTGTGCATCCGGGGCCGCGTTGACCAGAAACTGCTGAAACACGCCGATCTGTTCCTTGAAGATGTTGACATTGGGCATGTCCACGCTGTTGTAGGCCAGGTTGAAATCATGGAACTGGATCTTGCCCAGCCCCCGGGTGGGGCCCTGGTGGAAAAGAAAGGTGTCGTCTGCCGGATCATCTCTTTTGGGGATTTCCGGAAACTGGCCGGGATTGAAAAAATAATTGGCCATGAACTTGATGACCAGGGCCATGTTCACATGCACGGTGCCTTCCAGCTTGGGCAGGGACCGGATGTCTTTGGCCGCCATTTCAAAATAGACATCCTTTTCAAACCCGCGGGCGGCAATCACGTCCCACAGCTCGTTGATGACCTCTTCACCCTGGGTGGGCACCTTCATCTTGGTAATGGGGTTGTAGAGCAGATACCTGCGGTCCTCTGCGGATGCCGAACGCATGTAGTCCGTTGCCCGCTGGGAAAACAGCTTCATTGCCGCCAGGCGCGCGTAGGCATCCACAAAAAGCTGCTTGATGTGGGGAAAATCCGTGACGTATTTGCCGTAAAGATTTCGACTGGCCGCGTGGTTGATGGCCTCGTAAAAACAATGGGTGGCAATGCCGATGGCCCCCCAGCCGAGGTTGAACTTGCCCACGTTGACCGTATTCAATGCTGAATCCCACGCTTCCCGGCCGTAGGACAGGATTTCATCGTCTGTGACCGGATAGCCGTTTAGCTGATATTCGGCCACATAGCCCTCCCAGTTGACCACGTTTTGCACCAGGTCATAGTTTTCATGCCTGGGATCGGCCACAAAAAAGACATATTCGTCCGTTTCTGAATCCTTGCCAAACGTGGAGACCAGGGCGGCCTCATTGGCGTTTCCGATGTAGTACTTGCCCCCGTCTGCAACGTATTTGTTATCTCCCAGAGGGGTTAAGCTCATGTCCGAGGAATAGAGATCCGCGCCGTGTTCTTTTTCCGAAAGGCCAAAGGCAAAAATGCCGCCGTCTTTTAGCAATTGGGCGGTTTTTTTCTTGATCGCATCATTGTTGCCCATGAAAATCGGCCCCAGCCCCAGGATGGTGACCTGCCAGGCATACCAGTGCGACAGGTTGTAAAAGGCCAGGATCTCGTTGAAATCGCAGTTGCGATAAGTGTCCCACCGCTTGTCCGAATCCCCGTCCACCACGTGCTCCTGCGGGGTCAGCAAAGTGGCAAACACCTCGTTTTCCGCCAGAAACTTTAAAAAATCCGCATACCATCGCCGCTCATGGGCGTCTTCCTTGAGCCGGGCCTTTCCCCTGGACTCGAAATACTCGATGGTCTTTTGCATCAACTCCCTGGACCGGGGATCCAAATGGTCAAATTTTTCTGTTTTCGGATTCAGCAGCATGTTATCTCCTTATATCTGAATTAAAAATATGGGTGACTATATAATGGTTGGAAATTCATAAAAGCACAACAGAACAAAAAGATCAGATACGAACCCGGGCGGGGATTGTCAAGAACAGAATTTTAAAATCCTTTTCATCGCCCGTTATTCTGAACAGAATTGCAATGCATGACCGAACTCAATCCACCGCCCTTCTAACTTCATAAAAGTGACTGTTCGTGCTTGGTTCTATGATTTTCGCATGATGCCGGCCCGGTGGCGGTTTGCTCCCTGCTGACCGCTTGCGCGCTCAATGCGACTCGCAAACCACCCCCGGGCCGGCATCATGGCCGACTGTGTGCAAAGTTT
>Ga0182239_1000104_pt1 | contig 29039 bp, 26 predicted proteins | sample hydfrate6_PW_210_FD_132456 | JGI IMG/M metagenome (GOLD analysis project Ga0182239, IMG submission 132456) | Subsurface microbial communities from deep shales in Texas, USA - hydraulic fracturing test 6_PW_210 | ecosystem: Environmental > Aquatic > Deep subsurface > Shale gas/oil reservoir >... | reverse complement strand
CAATTACTTCCCGGGGCAGCATGCCTCGATAAATCAGCCAGCCAGCCCCTCCCAGGGCGCACGTAACGCCCGCAAACCAGAGCGGTTGCCAGGGAAAGGGATAGATGAGTGCCCACAGAACCAATACGCATACAGCATTGGCCACCTTGATCCAGTAGCCCCAATACATGAGGTTCATTTGCCGCAGGCGCTGAAAAAAGGCCAGGCCCTGATTAAAGCCAAGCCAGAAGGTTACCCCTTTAAAGACCTGCAACCCCAGGAAAAACAGCACCAGCCAGGCAATGGCCAGCCCATACCAGCCGCTGACCAGGAGAAGCGTCATGCACAAGGACCAAAACACTAAAAGCGATCCGCCAAAAACAGAATCGCCCAGGGCGGACATGGTGTACATGGCTGTACTTTGAAAGGAATTCTGGGCTGTGGACGGGATCATGCCCTGGGCGATGTTTTTTTCCAGAAACAGAAATGCCCCTACCAGTAAAGGCGCAAAATAGGGGTGGGTATTAAAAAGCCCCACATACCGGCCCCGGGCAGCCTGAAGGGAGGATTCAGAGACATGTATGGCCCGAAGTCCCGGATCCATCGCAAAAGACAGGCCGATATTTTGCAGGCCCCGGGTGTTGAAGCTGGCGCCTATCAGGTAGGTACGCCAGAAACATCTGAACAAATCCCGGTAGTTGAGCTTCACAAATCCTCCTGCTCATTCCGGTTTTGACGGATCTCGCGCAAAAATATGTCGTACAGGGCTTTTTTCCCCCAGCCTGTGACATGAAGAGCTGTACGATTGACTACTGTCCTGGCTCCATCATCCGGGCCGGACTTGCTGCGCATTATCCGGACCACCTCTTCTTCTGTCGTCGCCTGAATTTCCTTGTCCCTGGGAGCGAGCAGAACAGTGACTTCACCTAAGAGATCTGCAGGCAATTCCTGATCTGATCCCAGGGTGAAAAAAATGAATTCTTCGTGTTTTTTGGTCAATTCCCTGGCTATACAGGCCTGGCGTTGTCCCAGAGCTGCACAGGCATCTTGCAGGGAATTTTTCAGCCGGCTGACCCGTTCAAAAAAGGCCAAAGTGGCCTGAACAGAAGCGAACTGGGCAAACAGACGCCTCTTCTCTCCGGACTTGCGGGGTAGAAAACCCAAAAAAGCGAATGGATAAGGAGGCAATCCGCTGGCCATGAGTGCAGCCACCGGAGCGCTCGGGCCTGGCACCGGGGAGACACGAAAGCCAGAGTCCCAGCATGTCCGGACCAGGATGTATCCCGGATCCGACATCAGTGGTGTTCCAGCACTGCTGACCAAAGCCACCTGCCGGCCTTGCTTGAGCATATCCAGGACCTGCGTGATCCGGGCTGTTTCATTGTGCTCAAAAAAGCTGAGCAACCGCGGACCGGTGATCCCGCACAGCTGTAAAAGCCGGCCGGTCTTGCGCGTATCCTCAGCCAGGATTACATCGGCCCCGGACAATATTTCCCTGGCCCGCCCGGAGAGGTCACCAAGGTTGCCAATGGGTGTGGCCACGACCCACAGGGTGGGAGACTGAAAAGGCATTGGGCACATGATCGACCTGACAGTGGTGGGTTTGGAAAAAGACGGAAACCAGGTCAAAGCGGGATTGGAGGTGCCACATCTTGTGTTGGCTCAAAAAAAGGCTTGCCGACCTGATCAGCTTGGACTGTTTGCGGTGGGTCAGTGCCTCGGCCGGAGTTTCAAGCGTACTTGTATTTCTGGTTTTGACTTCTACAAAGACCACGGTTTGCTGACTGCGGCAGACAATATCCAATTCCCCGTACCGGCATCGCCAATTCAGACTGAGCACAGCATAGCCCTGACCAACCAGAAAGGCCCGGGCCATTTCTTCACCACACCGCCCACGCCTTAAATGCCGGGCAACCATCCCTGCCTTTCCTGAAAGAGTTGCCGGACCGGTCCGAAGGACCTCCGGTGCATGGGGCAGGGGCCAAGGATCTGAAGCTGGCGGACATGATCCTTGGTCCCGTAGCCTTTATGGCCCTGAAAACCGTACCCGGGATACCGTCGATCCAGATGCTGCATAAGCCTGTCCCGAAAGACCTTGGCCAGTATAGAAGCAGCGGATATTGCCGGCACCTGGTCATCCCCCCCTGGTAAGCACTGGCAGGGAATGGACAGGGACGGGGGCTGATTCCCGTCTACCAGGACGAGCTTCGGCTGCAGCCGCAGCTTGCCCACCGCCCTGCACATAGCCCGCAATGTGGCCTGCAGAATATTTATGCGATCGATTTCCTCAGGCCAGGCCAGGCCCAAGGACCAGGACAGGGCCACATCCTTGATCCTCTTCTCCAGCTCCTGGCGAACGGCGGGAGAGAGCCTTTTGGAGTCCCTGAACTGAGACTCAAAAACGGTTTCCCCGGGCAGGATGACCGCTGCCGCCACCACCGGACCGGCCAGACAACCACGCCCGGCTTCGTCCACTCCAGCTACAGGAGAGGAAATAAAGGAAGCCACTGATTCTGCCCGTGGAATCCCGAACTTTTGCTGCTCAGCACGCCGTACCCCTTAGCCCCGGGTGTCTCTGGGCTTGATCCGGGCCGCCTTGCCCTTCAGGTTCCGCAGGTAATAGATCCGGCCCTGGCGGACCTTGCCCCGGCTGACGACCTCTATTTTTTCAATAGACGGGGCATGTAAGGGAAATATGCGTTCCACGCCGATGCCCCCGGAGACCTTGCGCACGGTAAAAGTGGCATTGGTTGTCCCCTTGCGCACCCTGATCACCGTCCCTTTAAAGACCTGGATCCGCTCCTTTTCCCCCTCAATAATACGAATATGCACATTGACCGTGTCACCGGCCCGGAATTGGGGAATATCAATGCGCATATGTTCTTGCTCTATCTTCCGCAATGCATCCATGGTGTCTCCTTCACTTGCCTTCGCCCATCCGCTGTGACGCTCAAATGTTCAAAATTGTTATCCTGGCTCTCGCCCCCGAGACTTCTTCCCCTGCACTTACCAAACATCGCCCAGGATACGGTCAATGGTTATGGCCGCTGCACTGCGCACTGAAAGGTGATTGTAGGTATCAAAGCACCTGATGGGGCGCAACACCGCATTGGCCCCGGCCATAACCTGCGGGGCCAACCCAGAGCCAGTGCCCAGGATGAGCAATACCGGCTGCTGTTCAAGCCGCCTGCGTACTGCCGAGCAAGGAACGCCTCCTTCATCCCTGGCGCTGGTGGCCACGATCCACGGCTCTGTTCCAGTCCGCTCCCGGACCTGAGCTGCCACTTCATCCACATTATTCTGGATCTGCACATTCTGGACAGCTAAGGTGCGATCCGGATTGGCCATCTGCCCTTGCCCGGTGCACCAATGTTTTACCAGCCGGGCAGCAAGGGCCTGCTGATCCTGGAGTGGTGTGGTCAGATAATAGCCACCCAGTCCGTAAGTATGACAAACTCGGGCTATATCGTGGATATCCAGATTTGTCAAAGAGACGGCTGTAATCTCTCCCTGCTTGTTCAGCACCGGCCAATGCACGAGGGCCACATACAGATTCCGGCCCAGCCTGGTCCGAGGCTGCTGGCGCAAAAACTGCAAATCCGCCCGGGTCAAATGGATCCGGTCCAGAAGATCCGGACGCCAGTTTCTGGTTGCGGCCAGAGACTGCTCCCGCCGCCAGGAGGCAATACGTTTATGATCTCCGGAGACGAGGACCGGGGGGACCTGCAGATCTGCATACTCTTGAGGCCGGGTATAGTGTGGATATTCCAGCAGTCCTGAACTGAAGCTTTCCTCCTGAGTGGAGTCTGCGCAGCCCATGTAATGAGCCTGCAGCCTGGTCACAGACTCCAGGAGGCAGAGCGCTGCGCTCTCGCCGCCATTGAGAATGAAATCCCCGACCGACAAGGATTCTGCCCCGCTCAAGTCGGCAAATCTGGCATCAATCCCTTCGTACCGGCCGCAAACCAGGGTCACTGCCTGCTCCCGGGCCAATTCCCGGGCCTTTTCCTGGGTAAACAACTGGCCCCGTGGGGTCAGCAAAACCACACGGCCTGGATCAGGAATACTGTCCACAGCCCTGAGCAGAGGCTCCAGGGACATGACCATGCCCGGGCCGCCCCCGTATGGCCGATCATCAACACTCCGATGCCGGTCCTGGGCAAAATCCCGGGGATTGACCAAAGTGACCGAGAATATCTCCCGCTCCCTGGCCTTGCCCATCAGCCCGCAATCTAATGGGGAATCGAAGAATTCCGGAAAAATTGTCAATATATTAAAATGCATGACCCTCTCAATGACCGTCACCTGCCGTCCGCAACATTGTAGAGCTCCAGCAGGCCTGGCGGAGGATCGACAATCACAGATCGATTGTCCGTATCCACCTGCAATACGAATTCCGGAACCGCCGGCAAGAGTACCTCCTGACCCTCCGGGGTCCAAATGGTCCACACCTCCTGTCCGGTCTGGTTACTTACGGACACAATGCTCCCCAAATGGCGGCCGTTTTTCAGGTATACAGCCATATCCAGCAGTTCCAGACGGCGCACAGCTTCTTTTTCGGCTTCTGGAACATCCCTGCTCCGGACCCACACTTCGGCACCCAGCCATTGTTCAGCCTTATCCCGGCCTGAAATGAATTCCAAGGTCAGCAGCACGCCCTTGGCGGTGATTCTTGAATCTAAAATTCCATGCTTTTTGGGGTGCTTGCCTTTGACCTTCAGATAGACCCGGGCCAGATCTTGAAACGGGAAAGGGGAGTCTGCATAGCTGGAAATGCAAAGCTCCCCTTTCAGACCGTGGGCCTTGATGACTTTGCCCACAGGCACAAAGCCGCTATTGGCCATAGTGTCCACGTCCTGCTTACACAGCAGTTCTATTCCAGGATCTCCAGGACAACCCTTTTTTGGGCCTTTGTGGAAACAGCCCCCAGGATGGTCCGCATAGCCCGCGCTGTCCTTCCTTGCCTGCCAATGACCTTGCCCAGATCCTCTTTGGCCACGCGCAACTCGATCACCGATGTCTGCTCGCCTTCGATCTCTGCAACATCAACAGCATCCGGATTGTCTACCAAGGCTTTGGCCATGTACTCGATGAGTTCTCTGAACATAAGGCACCTCCGCGAGGGCTTCAGATTGTAACCTGGGACGGGCAGCTGTTAGTCTCTGCGCTCAGATTGGGAGAACCCGGTCTTGTCCAGCAAAGACTTCACCGTTTGGGTGGGCTTTGCCCCCTGATCCATCCATTTGCGCACCTTGTCATGATCGAGCTTGATTTCATTGGGCTCAACCATGGGGTTGTAGTAACCAAGATACTCCAATGCCCTTCCGTCTCTCCGGGTTTCGCTGTTCATTGCCACAACCCGGTAAAAGGGCCTCTTTTTGGATCCCAAACGTGTCAGACGCAATCGTAAAGCCATGAGTGTGTTTCCCCCCGTTGCATAATACTGGTGTGTTTTGAAATTGTAATCATACCTGGCAAAGAATCAACTACTTCTTTTTTTTCTTTTTTTGTTTTGCTTTTAATTTCTGCTTCTTACGGTCAATTTTCTTTTTGGGCTTGTTTTTGGCTGCTGCCTGGCCAGGCATGCCCAGCCCGGCAGATGGATCCAGACCGTTGAGTCCGGACATACCGCCACCTTTGCTGCTCATTTTTTTGAGCATTTTTTGCATCTGGCTGAAATTCTTAAGTAACTGATTGACATCCGCCTGGGTTGTCCCGCTTCCCCTGGCGATCCGTTCCTTGCGGCTGGCATTGAGAATCGAGGGCTTGTGCCTCTCTTTCGGGGTCATGGAATTAATAATCGCTTCCACCCTGGTCAGCTCATGCTCCGGAAGTCTGGCGTCTTTGATCTGATCCCTGATCTTGCCCATACCCGGAATCATCTTCATCAGACTTTCCATTGAGCCCAGCTTGCGCACTTTGCGCATCTGGTTCCGGAAATCCTCCAGGTCAAAATCCGCCTTCTGGAACTTGGCTTCCAGGGCGGCTGATTCCTGATCGTCAAACTCCTGCTGGGCCTTTTCGATCAGGGTGAGCATGTCGCCCATGCCCAGAATCCTGGATGCCACCCGGTCAGGATGAAACACCTCCAGGTCCTTGAGCTTCTCGCCCATGCCCACAAACTTGATGGGTTTATCCGTGATGGACCGGATGGACAGGGCCGCGCCGCCCCGGGCGTCTCCCTCCAGCTTGGTTAAAACCACGCCGCTGATGTCCAGGAGCTGATTGAACCTCTCGGCAACAGTCACTGCATCCTGTCCGGTCATGGCATCCGCGACAAACAATATCTCCTGGGGCCGGCAGGATTCTTTGATCCGGGAGAGCTCCTGCATGAGATGTTCATCGATGTGCAGCCGGCCGGCGGTATCCAGCAGCACGATATCACAGTCCTGATCTCTGGCCTGCTCAATGGCCTCCTGACAGATAGCAACCGGGTCCATATCTGATCTGGAGGCAAAGGCCGGGACCTGGATTTCCCCGGCCAGGGTATGCAGCTGATCAATAGCGGCCGGCCGGTACACGTCGGCAGGAACCAGAAAAGGCGAATGTCCCTGCCCCTTAAGGTGCAGGGCCAGCTTGGCGGCAGTGGTTGTCTTTCCTGAACCCTGCAGACCAACAAGCATAAATACCGATGGTCCGGTATCAGGGGTGAAGGCAAGGTCCGCAGACTCGCCGCCCAGAAGCTCAATGAGCTCTTCATGCACGATCTTGATCACTTGCTGGCCGGGGGTCAGGCTGGAGAGAACCTCCTGGCCCAGAGCCCTTTCCCTGATCCGGTCGACAAAATCCTTGACCACCCTGTAGTTGACGTCGGCCTCTAAAAGGGCCAGACGCACCTCACGCAACCCGTCCTGAATGGTCTTTTCATCCAGGTGGCCGTGTCCTTTGATCTTTTTAAAGACCTGGTCCAGCCGGTCAGATAAGCTCTCAAACATAATTCGTGTCGTCCTGCGGCCAAAAAATAAAAGAGTCTTTATATACCCTTTTGTCGTCCAGGTCAACTCAGCAGGCTGGGGCCTCCATGCTCATTTTGTTCTCAGGTAGAAGGTGGCTCTGGCTTTTCAGGGCTGGTTCTCTCCGAGGCCCAGCCCTCTTCACAGCCAGTTTCATAGCTGATCAAACTGGGCGCCTGCGGCCAGCGCTCCCGCCAAGGCGGGACTGAAAAGTAAAACCTCCACATCCAGTGTCATGCCCGCTTTGCCCCTGATCTTCTCATTCCCGGGCCTTTATATCCCTGGCCCTGGCAAACCCAGGAGCGGAGTTGCGTATAACCTGCTCCGGAACACAAAAAGAGAGCCGAAAATGACCGGGACATCCAAATCCGCTGCCTGGAACAGCTAAGATTCGTTCCTGCTGCAGGATCTGAACAAAAGCCACATCATCTCCCCCCGGGGCAGCAGGGAAGAAGTAAAATCCGCCCCTGGGCGGGGGATAAGAGTATCCTGCCTTATCGAGCACCTCGCGCATAAGCTCCCGCCGCCGCACAAAGATATCCACATCCACCTGGGAATGCAGGGTCTCCTCCAAGAGCCTCTGCCCGACGGCCGGGGCGTTGACAAAACCGAGGATCCGATTGGCCAGAATCAGACCCTCCATGAGGGTGGCCTTTTCGGGCATGGACGGGTTGATCAACAGATAGCCGATCCGCTCCCCGGCCAGGGACAGACTCTTGGAGAATGAGTTGGCCACAATGCTGTGCTTATAGAGGGGGAAAATGGGGCTGACCTCGGCTTCGTCATAGGTCAAAAAGCGATAGGGCTCGTCAGACACCAGGTAAATGGGGCGCTTGCTTTTCCTGCTCGCTGTTTGAAGGATCTGGGCCAGTTCCTGCAGCTCTTTTTTGTCGTAGACCTGGCCGGTGGGGTTATTGGGCGAATTTAAAAGCACAATCCGGGTTTTCTCGGTAATCGCCCGGGCCATTGCCGGCAGATCCAGATGAAAATCATCCTTTCTGGCCAAAACAGGGCGTAATACTCCCCCGTGGTTTTGGGCATAGAAAAAGTACTCCACAAAATACGGAGCCGGACAGACAACCTCCTCTCCAGGCTCAAGCAACGCCTTAAAGATACAGTTCAATCCCCCGGCTGCTCCACAGGTCAGGAGGACATCGTCAGCCTGAAGACTTGCTTCCTGACCCGGTCCGGCCCACTCGGCCACCTTTTGACGCACATGCGGATATCCGGCATTGGGCATATATCCAAAGGCATACGGGCTCTGGGCCTCTTGTGCCAAATGAGTCAAAGCCTGCCCGACACTGGCCGGGGGAGGCAAGTCGGGATTGCCCAGGCTGAAATCATATACCCGGTCCTGGCCATGGATCTTCTTCAGCTCAGTCCCAGCCTCGAACATTCGCCTGATCCAGGAGCTCTTCTCCAGATAGGTACTCATCTGACTGCTCAAAACACTCATCATCCACCTCCAATCGTCCTTTGCCCAGCTTTATTCTCTTTTCAATCCTGCCGGTTTGAGGCATAATACATTGTGATCCGATTCTGGTTCTCAGAGGTCCCTGCAAAAATTCGCTCATGGGAAAGATTTTGCTATGCACCAATCCATTTTAACCATCCTGCAGCAGGTGGCTGAGGGCCAAAAAACCCCGGAGCAGGCCCTGCAGAACCTCAAGCTGGCCTCTTATCAACAACTTTCCTCCGGCCTGTGCCTGGACACCAACCGCCGCCTGCGGACCGGGCAAGGAGAAGTCGTCTTTGCCCCGAACAAGAGCCTTGTTCAGCTGCAGGAGGCGACGGCTGAACTCTCTGGCCACGGTCACCCGGTCCTGGTGACCAGACTCACATTAAAACAGGGGCAATCCCTGGCCCGGGACTTTCCTCAGGGGACCTTCTGGCCTCAGTCCGGTCTTTTTTGCCTAGGCAAAGACCTGCAACTTGAGCCCCCCTGGCCGGATCAGGCCAAGGTCCTGGTAGTTACCGCCGGAGCCTCGGATTTGCCTGTGGCCCTGGAGGCCGTGGGAAGCGGGATGTTCTTTGACCTGGATATAGGCCTCATCCCGGATGTGGGTGTGGCCGGCCTGCACCGGCTTACACCACATTTGTCCGCTCTGCAGCAGGCCAGGCTGCTCATCGTTGTGGCCGGCATGGAAGGGGCCCTGCCCAGCGTCCTGGCCGGAATGCTGGGTAAACCCATCATCGCTGTTCCCACCTCGGTGGGGTATGGGGTGAGCATGCACGGTCTGGCCGCCCTGGCCGGAATGCTCAGCAGCTGCGCCACCGGCATTGCCGTGGTCAATATAGATAACGGATTCGGAGCAGCAGCCATGGCCGACAAGCTCGTTTCAGGGTAACAGGTATTCACCTCAGGCCTTCCTCCAGCCCGGCCAGCCATTCCTCCCAGGCCCGCTGGGCCCTTTGGGCATACGCCTCTTTGCGCTTGGCTTTCTTCATCCGCTGCCGCAGGGGAGGCAAAAGGCCGAAATTGACGTTCATGGGCTGAAAATTATCCTGGGGCTGACGCAGATGATTGAGCAGTCCTCCCAGGGCGGTCTCCTGCGGGGGCAGGGACACCGTCTGCCCCCGGGCTTCTCCGCCCAGATGCAGGCCCAGCCACAATCCGCAGGCAGCCGACTCTATATACCCTTCCACCCCGGTGATCTGACCGGCTAAAAAGACACCCGGGGCCTCTTTCAGCTCCAGATGCGGATGCAAGACCCGGGGGGCATGTACAAAGGTATTGCGGTGAATGCTGCCCAGGCGCAGAAACTCAGCGCGCTCCAGACCAGGGATATGACGGAAAACCCGTTTTTGCTCCGCATAGGTCAATTTGGTCTGAAAGCCGACCAGATTGAACATGGTTTTTTCCTTATTTTCAGCCCGCAGCTGGACCACGGCAAAGGGTCGCTCCCCGGTGCGGGGATCAAAGAGTCCAACCGGCTTGAGAGGACCAAAGGCCAGGGTCATTTCCCCCCGTTCAGCCATGGTTTCCACCGGAAGGCAGCCCTCAAAATGGACCTGGGCCTCGAAATCCTTGCTCAGTACCCGCTCACCGGTCAGCAAGCCGTTGCGCAGGGCATGGTATTCTTCTTCGGTTAAAGGGCAGTTTAAGTAGTCCGTGCTCTCCGGGTCATAGCGCGACCCCCAGAACACCTTTTCCCAGTTTATGGACTCGGCACTGACAATAGGGGCGATGGCGTCGTAAAAGGACAGCCCCTGTTCTTTGGTCAGATGCATCAGACTTGAGGCCAACTCCGGGCTGGCCAGGGGCCCGGCTGCGATGACCACCCGGGAATAAGAGGTCAACTCCGGGTCGGACAGGGACGTCACTTCCTTCCGGACAATGTGTATCCCAGGGGCTTGATCCAGATGATCGGTAATAAAGGCCGCAAACTCATCCCGGTCCACAGCCAGGGCCTTTCCGGCCGGGACCCTGGCCTTTTCGGCTGCAGACATGATGAGGCTTTTCAGACTGCGCATTTCAGCCTTGAGCAGCCCTGGGCCGCTGTTCAGCGCATCTGAGCGAAAAGAGTTGGAACAAACCAGCTCAGCCAGGTTTGGATTGGCATGAGCTGGGGAGTACCGCTCGGGCTTCATCTCATATAAAGTCACAGCCAGCCCGGCCCGGTGCAATTGCCAGGCAGCCTCGCACCCGGCCAGTCCTCCACCGATGATGGCGATTCTCCGGGTCATCATCCCTCCTCAGCTCAAGGCCTGAACCAGCCCGTGGCCGGCAGCCCTGGCTTCCTGCAAATACTCCGGATGCCCCAGAACATCCTCTGGACCATCCAGGCCCCGGTAGAGCAGGGATTTCCACAAGGCCATATCCAGGGGATCGAAAAAATATTTGACTGTCAAAAGTGTGCCCTCGAAAAGCTTCTTGCCCTTGGTTGCTCCGGCGGAAATGAACAGGCCCTGCCGGGTTGGAGTCCATTGTCCAAAGCCGGTCTCATCTATCAAATACTTTTTGACCCACAGGGATTGAAAACGGTCCATGAACGCCTTGGTATGAGCTGTCACCGAATAAAAAAATATCGGCGAAGCCAGCATCAGGCCCTGGGATTTCAACAGAGTGTCCCTGACCTCTTGGAAGTCATCCTTGATGCTGCACTCCCCGCCTTTCTTACAGTGATACAACTCCAGACAAGGACTTATCTTTAAGTCCCGGAGCACAAACTCCTGGACCCCGGCCCCGGCCTCTCTGGCCCCTGTTACTGCTTCCTGCAATAATCTGGAAGTGTTTCCATGCCGTCTTGGACTGCCATACAAAGCAACCAGATCCACCATATCCTTTCCTCCAGGTAAGTAATCATCCCAAGCCTTCAGCCGCCAGCAGACGCTACGGTACCGGCAGATGGAACTCTTTGTAAAGCTGTCATTCGTTTTCCATGCTCAGTTCTTGACAATTCATATCATGACGCATATATTTCTTATTTGCGCTATTGATGGGCCTATAGCTCAGTTGGCAGAGCCACCGGCTCATAACCGGAAGGTCCCAGGTTCAAATCCTGGTAGGCCCACCAGGACCAAAGGCAATATATATATGCCCAGCCATACATTCATTTCCATCCATGCAGGAACGATCATACATCGCCAAGCCTGCTCCGTGCTTCCCTGGTCCGCCAGCGGAAGCATTTTTATTTTCAGGCCTAAGGCATGGAGGCTTTGCGCAGCAGGGACATGACCAGAAAAAGATACACTCAACCATTACAGCGGGGTTGTTGTGCTCATCCAAGAATTGATTCAATGTATTGAGCAGAGCGCAGACCCGGCTCTGGCTGCCGACTGGGACCAAAGCGGAATGCAGGTGGCCGGAACCAAAGATCAGATCCAGCGATTGGCCTTGACCCTTGATCCCCGGCCAGAGTTTATCCGCCAGGCAGTTGATTGGGATGCAGATTTTATCCTCACCCACCATCCCCTGACCCTTTCTCCCCGTCTCCCCCGGCAACGCGACGACCTGCACTCTGTCTATGCCCTGCTCTTTCAGTCCGGAGCCGCCCTGTATGCAGCACATACCAGCCTGGACGTGCAGATCCATGGTCCAGCCGGCTGGCTGGCCAGGACCCTGAACTGCTCCCGCATCCGCCCTGTTCACCCCATCCAGCTTCCTGCTCAGGTATGGATAAGGCTCAATTGCTCCCTTCTGCCTCCAGCTACGCTGGATCAGTTAATGACCCATCCTGGCTGCCTGGAATGGGCCGCTGCAGATGAGGATTGTTGGGTCCTGGCCCCGGAAAGGGAGGTGGGCAGCATGCTGCAGATATTGTCCGCCACGACCTCCGTTGCCAGGGTACAGACCATGACGACTCTCCCCATACAAAGACAGCATGGCTATGGAATTATCGGCCACCTGCCCGAGCCAGTTACCTGGTCCACCCTGGCCGACAGGCTGTCCACATATCTGCCCCGGCCCACATGGTCCAGAGTCGGGCCAGTCCCTGACCTGATCCACTCTGTGGCCTACTGCCCCGGTTCCGGGATGGACCTTGCAGCCCAGGCCTTTGCCCTGGGGGCGGATATTTTTATTTCCGGAGATCTCAAATATCACCAGGCCCAGGAGATTGAATCCCTGGGTCTGACCCTGGATGTCGGTCATTTCTGTCTGGAAGAAATGATGATGTCCACCTGGACCCAGTCCCTGAAACAAGAACTCGCAGAGCAGGGAGTGGAGGTTGTTTTCATTCCCGGACGCGACCCCTTTGTCCTGGAGACATGCACAGGGTGATACAAACCGGACCCTAAACAAGTTGGCCACGGACAGATGACCACCCCGGTCCCGGAAAACCTTTTACCAGCGCCTGGCAGGCATGCAGCCCCCAGGCCAAGCATCTCTTAACAGAGAGATAAGGAGGAACTGTTTTGAGTTTGTACATCAAGCAGATTGAAGAACTCATCCTCTTGCAACGGATCGACGACGAGATCGTGCATTTGCAGCAGGTCATTGAAGAGGCCCCCCAAAAAGTGGCTGCCAAGGAAAAACAGCTTCACTTGCAGAAGGAACAGGAACAAGAACTCGTCGATAAGATTGATGTCCTGACAGAGCAGGAAAAAAAGCTGACCAAAGAAATCGATGACGACAACGCCAAGATCAAAAAAAGCAAAAACAAGCTGATGATGGTTGAGAACAGCCGGGAATACCACGCCATGATGCGGGAAATGGACAATCTGGAAAAGACCAACCGCATGCGGGAAGAGGAAAAGATGGCTCTGGAGGAAGACCTTGAAAGCCAGAACACACTTTTGTCCTCTGTCCAAACTGCCGCACAAAGACTGGAAGAAGAGCTTGAAGAACTGCGTCAAAACCTGGAAGTACAGTTAGAGCAGGCTCAAACCCGGCTGCAGGAACTGCAGGAAGACAGGGCCAATGCCACCCAGGGTATTCCCAAGCCTATTCTCAGCCGATACGAATTTATCCGCTCCAGGCTGAACAACCCGGTCATTGTCGGGGTTGAAGATGGGATATGCATGGGCTGTCATATCAGCATACCTCCGCAGACCTTTATCGAACTGCAAAAAGGAGAACAGATCCTGAGTTGCCCCAACTGTCAACGCCTTATCTTTTGGCGCAATCATTTTGCCCAGGAAGAGGTTGCAGTCCAGGAAGAAGCTGGGTAAAATAAATTTTGGTCTGCATGGAATACTTTGGCATTCAGATCCTTTATCCATTGACTCATTCGCAGTTTTGCATATCTTTTCTCCCTGACTTCTGAAAGGGTGAAAAGGTGCCTGCAAGCACCCAACAAGACAGCGGAGTCGGGAAGATCGTCGCTGCCCGGCACTCAGTTTGTTCCAGCCTGATGGGTAAAAACCTTGATACGGAGTTGCCAAACTGAGTGCCGGGGAGAGGAAAGTCCGGGCTCCACAGGGCAGAACGCTGGGTAACGCCCAGAGGGAGTGATCCCTGGAAAGTGCCACAGAAAGGAAACCGCCCGGCACTCAGTTTGGCAATCAGGACCTGTGCCCAATCAGACATCCTGAAATGACAAGCTGAGTGCCGGGTAAGGGTGAAAGGGTGGGGTAAGAGCCCACCAGTTGCCGCGGCGACGCGGCAAGCTCGGTAAACCCCGTTCGGAGCAAGACCAAATAGGAGAGTGCTTGAGGCCGGCCCGGCCGATACTCTCGGGTAGGTCGCTGGAGGCAGGGAGAAATCCCTGCCCTAGATGAATGACGGTCCGCGTACAGAACCCGGCTTATTCCCGGCTCCGCATATTGTTGCGCGTCTTTTGGGTATCGATCCGAGCAGCAGCCAATTGATGCAACCTGCAAGCCTGAGTCTCCAATTCGCAGTCTCCTGCCAGGAGAGCTGTTGGGGCAGGCCTTTTATATCCTATGCATATCTGGACATTCCTTCTGGCCTCGGGCCAAGGCGCCCGCATGCACGGGCAGACAAGCAAAAAACAGTTTTTGCTTTGGAAGAAAAGGCCCTTATACTGGCAATCCGCTCTGACCCTGGCTTCAGTGCCCGCTGTGCACGGTCTGATCATCACCTTTCCCCTGGACGAGTTCGAGGTACGCCGGGCCGAACTGCATGAACTGTGGCGAATCGACGCCCTCGGGGTGGAATGTATCAGCTGCTCCGGCGGGTCTTCCAGACAGGAATCGGTGGCCAAAGCATTGAGGTGTCTGCCGCCAGAATGTACCCATGTCCTTATTCACGATGCAGCCCGTCCCTTTGTCCGCCCCCAGCTCATCCAGGCCGTGATCACATCTCTGGACTCCGGAGCCGCTGCTGCTGTTCCTGCTCTGCCAGTAACTGACACTATCAAAGAACAGACTGGCGATCGAGTGCAGACCCTGGACCGTGCCAGTCTCTATGCCGTCCAGACCCCGCAGGGCTTTACCCGGGACGTAGTAACCCAAGCCCACGCCCGGGCCCTTGAGCAGGGGTGGATTGGTACAGACGATGCCTCCCTGGTCGAACGCCTCGGGTTTCCGGTTCAACTCGTCCCCGGTGAGGCAGAGAATATCAAGATCACCACCAACCAGGACCTCAGGATGTTGCAGGAGCCAGAATATGACCTCCGGCGGTACTGCACCGGCTGGGGGTATGATGTACACCGCTTCGGTCCCGGCCGAGAGATGAAGCTGGGGGGAGTGTCCATAGCCAACGGTCCGGAAGTTGAAGCTCACTCTGACGGAGATGTATTGCTCCATGCCTTAATAGACGCTGTTCTCGGCTGCCTGGGCCAGGGTGATATCGGCGATTTCTTTCCGGATTCTGATCCCAGTTATGAAGATATAAGCAGTGGCGTGCTGCTGGCCGAAACCCTGGAGCTGGCTTCCAGGCATGGCCTGTGCATTGATCACGTTGATCTGACGATTATTTCCCAGATTCCCAGAATCAGCCCCTGGAAGCATCAGATAAAAAAAAACGTGTACTCCTTACTCGGTCTTTCACCCCAGCAGGTCAACATCAAGGCCACCACTGAGGAACACCTGGGTTTTACCGGCAGCAAACAGGGAATCAAGGCCGTGGCCCAGGTCATAGGTCACCTGACAGGGTAACGGGATAAATCCATAACCAAGGATCGGCAATGAAGATCTACAACTCTATCTCCCGACGCAAAGAAGAATTCATACCCAGGGAACCGGGGAAGGTCTCCTTATACGTTTGCGGGATTACTGCATACGATTATTGTCATATCGGCCATGCCCGGGCGGCCGTGGTCTTTGACGTGCTGGTCCGCTATCTTCGTTTCGCCGGATACCAGGTCACTTTTGTCCGCAACTTCACTGATGTAGACGATAAAATCATCAATCGTTCCCGGGAAGAAGGCATCGATTCCCAGGCTGTGGCTGAAAAATATATCCAGGCCTTTTATGAGGATATGGACCGCTTGAATATCCTCCGTCCGGACTATGAACCCCGGGCCACAGAACATATCCAGGATATGCAGGAAGTCATCCAGACCCTGATTGATAAAGGATTCGCGTATGCTGTCCCGTCCGGAGACGTCTACTTCCGGGTCCGCAACTTTTCCGATTACGGCCGCCTCTCGGGTCGAAATATCGAGGAGCTCCAATCCGGAGCCAGGATCGAGCCAGGGCAGGAAAAGGAAGACCCCCTGGATTTCGCCCTGTGGAAAAAAGCCAAGCCGGACGAACCGGCCTGGCCCAGTCCCTGGGGCCAGGGCCGGCCTGGATGGCACATCGAATGCAGTGCCATGAGCCAGCGGTTCATGGATCTTCCCCTGGATATTCACGGCGGGGGCCAGGATCTCATATTTCCCCATCACGAAAACGAGCGGGCCCAGAGCATTGCCGCTTCTGGTCACGACTTCGTCCGCTACTGGATGCATAACGGATTCGTGCAGGTCAAGAGCGAAAAGATGTCCAAGTCCCTGGGCAACTTCGTTACCCTGCGCGATATCTATGCCCGCTTTCTGCCCGAAGTCTTGCGCTTTTTCCTGCTCAGCCAACATTACCGCAGTCCTTTGGACTTTTCTTTTGAGGGGCTGCAAGATGCGGAAAAAGGACTCAAAAGGGTGTATCAGACCAAAAAACACCTGGAGTCCATGATTACATCCCCGGCCAAGGGTCAGGGTCAGAATTTGCCTGCCGAAATCATCCAAGAGATCCGGGATGCTTCCAGTCAATGGCAAAGCAGTCTTGAAGACGACCTGAACACCGCGGCCGCCCTGGGCGCTGCCTTCAGTCTAGTCCGTCTGGCCAACCGCATCATGGAAGACAAGCAGTGGCACAAGGCAGCGGATGCCGGACAGGCCTTTCAAAGCATCCTGGCCACCCTGCAGGATCTGGGACAGGTCCTGGGCCTTTTCAACCAGGACAGCTCCGACTTTCTGCAAGACTTACGCGGTGTTCGGGCCGCCCGGGCCGGAGTGGATCCCACCCTGGTGGAAAAGCTGATCGCAAAGCGCCAGGAGGCCAGAAAGAAAAAGGATTTTGCCCAGGCCGACTCCATCCGGGACCATCTGATTCAGCTCGGGGTCTCGGTCCAGGATACCCCGCACGGACCGGTCTGGGATCTGGAATAACTTATCATTCCGGCCAAGGAAGAACCTGACATGCAACCATCTACGAGAACACGGGATATCAGCCCTTTTCTGGTCATGGACGTGCTTGAAGCGGCCAAAAAGCTGGAAGCGAACGGGGCGCACATTGTTCACCTGGAGATCGGTGAGCCCGATTTCGACACCCCGCAATGTATCAAAGACGCAGCCTGCCGGGCGATCCAGGCCGGAGAAACCCATTATACCCACAGTCTGGGACTTCTGGAACTGCGGGAAGCAATCTGTGAAGACACCTGGCAGCGGACCGGGCGGCACATCGACCCGGATCAGGTCATTGTCACCTCCGGGACTTCGCCGGCCATGCTCCTGTGCTTTGCTGCTCTTCTGGAACACGGGGAATCTGTCATCATCTCTGACCCTGGCTATGCCTGCTACGCCAACTTCATCTCTTTTGTGGGCGGAATTCCGCTTTCGGTCCCGGTTTATGAAGACGATGGATTCCAGTACCGAGCGGATAGAATCTCTCAGATCCGCCGCCCGGACACCCGGGGAATAATGATCAATTCTCCGGCCAACCCAACTGGCACCCTGCTCAGTCTCCAACGGATGCAGGAATTGGCCGACCTGGGCCTGGGGATCATCTCTGACGAGATTTACCAGGGTCTGACCTACTCCGGCCACGCCCCATCCATTTTGGAGGTCACTGACCAGGCCTTTGTCCTCAACGGCTTTTCCAAGCTCTATGCCATGACCGGATGGCGTCTGGGCTACCTTATCGCCCCCAAACGCTTTATCCGGGAGATTCAAAAGCTGGCCCAAAATCTGTATATCTGCGCCGGCTCCATCGTTCAGTGGGCCGGGCTGGCCGCCCTGAAAGAAGCCCAATCCGATGTCGAGACCATGGTCAGCACCTATGATCAACGCCGCAAATTCATGATCAAACGCCTGCGGGAAATCGGTTTCGGCATCAAAACAGAACCTACTGGCGCCTTTTATATCCTGGCCAATGCCCAAAAATTCAGCACCGATTCCTATCAACTGGCCTTTGATATCTTAAACAGGGCCAAGGTGGGAGTTACTCCAGGCGTTGATTTCGGAGCCAATGCAGAAGGATACTTGCGCTTTTCCTATGCCAATTCTCTGGACAACATCGCTGAGGGCTTGGACAGGCTTGACAAGTACTTGAATGGGTAGGCACGCATGTCTGACGCTCTTTTTTCCTTCCAGCTCATAGCTGAACAGCGGATCAATGAGGCCATTGAAAAGGGTGAACTGGACAACCTGCCAGGACAGGGAAAACCCCTGGACCTGGACGACGACACCCACTTGCCGCCTGAGATGCGTATGGCCTACCGGATCTTAAAGAATGCAGGGTATGTATCCCCTGAAGTGGAGCAGCGCAGAGAAATCGCCAGCATCCGGGAGATGATCAGTCAATGCGAGGACGAAGAACTCTGTTACCGGCAGGTGCAAAAGCTGAACCTCCTGGTCACCAAGCTGAACATGCAGCGAAAAGTCCCCATCAATCTGGAAGCTGAGCAAGTCTACTATCACAAGGTAGTGGGCAGGGTCCCGGTCAAAGACCGGAAAAAATGAGGGTGGTATTCACCGCTCCTTAAAAAGCGCAGGGGCCTTTCCCGGCCATGCTGTGACCAGCCCTTCTGCGGACAATTGGTGCTGCTGCCCCTCATATTGGTACTGATCCGAGAGATCATCAAGCTGCCGGGATCAGGCCTTCGGCGCTTGTCCGGAAAAGGCTCGGTGAGAACATATCCAAATAAGGAATCCAGCAGATGAATGCCTATTCCGAAAGCCTCCTGGTCCATTTCCGGAGGGTGGAACATTTGAAAAAGGAAGTCGCCGATTCTCCGAGCATTTCCTTAAACGAACGCCAGGTCAGCGACCTGGAGCTCTTGTGCAATCGGGCCTTTTATCCTTTGACCGGATTCATGACGGCCGCAGAATATGAATCCGTCCTGGATCAGGGACGCTTGCCGGACGGCACCTTGTGGCCTCTGCCCATCTGCCTGGATGTGAACGAAAAAACCGCCTCCCGGCTTGAACAGGGGCAGACCCTGGGCCTGTGCGACGGGGAAGGATTTCTCCTGGCTGTGATGCATGTGCAGCAGATCTGGCAGCCGGACAAACGCAAGGAAGCAGCCCGCATTTACGGGACAGAGGATGAAAACCTCCACCCTTCCGTGTATCACCTCTTCCACCGGACCCAGCCCTTTTATGTCGGCGGAAGCATCGAGGGCCTGCATCCCCCGCTCCATTTCGACTTCCCCGAGCTCCGCCTGCCCCCTTCCGAAACCCACCGCCGGTTCACACAGATGGGGTGGCGGAATGTGATTGGTTTTCATACCGAAAAACCCCTGCATTGCGCCCACAAGGAAATGATCCTTCACGCCGCCCGCCAGGCCGGAGCGAGCATTTTCCTGCAGCCCGAGATGGGACGCCCTTCTCCCCGGGATCTGGAACATTTTACCATGATCCGCTGCTACCAGGCCTTTGTCCAGCATTTCCCCCAGACTATGATCATGCTCGGCCTCCTGCCTTATGCCTCCCGCAAGGCAGGCCCCAAGGAGGCCCTCCTCCAGGCCATTATCCGCAAAAATTACGGCTGCACCCACTTCATCGTGGCTCCGGATCAATCCGATCCCTTTGTGCATGAAAGCAATGACCGCCTCTTCTACCCCGCTGGGCGGGCCCAGGAGCTGGTGGCTGAGCACAGTACTGAGATCGGCATCCAGTCCGTCCCCTTAATCCCGATGGTTTATGTGGAAGACAAGGCTCAGTACCTGCCTGAAACCGAAGTCGGGCCGGATATGGTCACCAAACGCATTTCCTCTTCTGAACTGCGACGCAGGCTGGAGTTCGATCTCCCGGTCCCGGAATGGTTTTCCTTTCCCGAGGTGGTGAACGAGCTGAAAAAGACCTATCCCCCCAGACATAAACAGGGCTTCACCATCTTTTTGACCGGATTGTCCGGCTCGGGGAAATCGACTCTGGCTCGCATTCTGTATGTCAAGTTTATGGAGCTTCGAGACCGGCCGGTCACCTTGCTGGACGGAGACATTGTGCGCACCCATCTGTCCAGCGAACTCTCCTTTTCCAGGGAGGATCGGGAAATCAATGTCCGCCGCATCGGATACGTGGCCAGTGAGATTACCAAAAACAGGGGCATCGCCATCTGTGCCCCAATCGCCCCTTATGAAGAGTCCCGCCGCTATAACCGGGAACTCATCAGCCAGTACGGCGGGTATATCGAAGTCTATATGAGCACCCCGTTTGAGGTCTGTGAACAACGCGACCGCAAAGGTCTGTATGCCAAGGCCAGACAGGGACTGATCAAAGGCGTGACTGGAGTGGATGATCCCTACATCCCCCCCGCAAATCCGGACTTGAGCATTGACACCAGCCAGGCCACCCCGGCTGAAGCCGTTCAAGAGGTCCTGCTCTACCTCTCGGAACAGGGATATGTTCATTGACACCACATGGTGGGATTGGTTAGTCTTAATCCATTCCGGAGAGGTGGCCGAGTGGCTAAAGGCGGTAGTCTTGAAAACTACTGAGGGTTAACGCCCTCCGGGGGTTCGAATCCCTCCCTCTCCGCCATAGATCTGGACAGGCCACCGGGGTTCAAACCGCAGTGGCCTTTTTATTTGTTTGGAAAACACATTTTCATCTACCCATTGCCAGGCTCACAGAGGGTGATATGGCAAATGCCTCTTCAAGTACCGCAGATAAGGACCACAAGTGGAGCCGTTGCCACGCCATTATCCTGGCCGGAGGCTCGGGAACCAGGCTGTGGCCTCTGTCCAGAACCCAGCTGCCAAAACAGTTTCTCAGCCTCAATGGGGATGAATCGCTTTTGCAGCAGACCATCTCCCGGGTCACTGATATCTTGCCGGCCCGCCGGACATGGATTGTGACCAACGAGGAACATGTCTTTGAGGTCAGCAAACAGCTCCAGGATATGGACCCTGACCTGCAAGAACAAATCATCAGCGAACCCCTGGGACGAAACACTCTGCCGGCCATCATCCTCGGCCTGGACCGCATCATTGATATCGACCCCCAGGCTGTTGTCGCTGTCTTTCCTTCTGATCACCTCATCCACGATAAGGGCATGTGGATGGAAGCCATGGCCAAGGCATATGAGCTGGCGGACCAGGAATGGTTTGTCACCTTTGGTATTACCCCTACCAGCCCGGAGACCGGGTATGGATACATTGCCCGCGGGGACGATCTCGGTCCTGGATGTTATCAGGTACAACGCTTTATTGAAAAACCGGATTTGTCCACTGCCCGGGATTTTCTCCAGACCGGTGGCTACTTCTGGAACAGCGGGATGTTTCTGTTTTCTCTGCCCGCCTTTTTGAACGCCCTGCAGGAGCTGCAGCCCGAATACTGGGAATGGTGGCAAACCAGGCAGGAACAACCCTTGACCCATGTATATTCCAGCCTTCCCAGCCAGTCTGTGGATTACGGAATCATGGAAAAGGTGAGCAAGCAGGCTGTGGTGCCTTCTGACTTCGGCTGGGACGATCTTGGGAATTGGGAAGCCGTCTATCGCCTGGGTCAAAAAGACGAATCCGGTTGCGTGTGCCAGGGAGATGTCCTGGCCCAGGACTGCCAGAGAAGCCTTTTTTTTTCACAAGGAGCGAAGCTGGCAGTCACTGGCATGCACGATACCATTATTGTCCAAACCCGGGATGCCACCCTGGTGTGCCCTATCGATCAAGTCCAGTCGGTCAAAAACCTGGTCAACAGCTTAAAGCAGGAAGGCAGCCACCTGGTGGAAGCCCATGTAACCGTCAACCGCCCCTGGGGCAGTTATACCGTACTGGAAGAAGGGCGGTTTCACAAAATCAAGCGAATTTGTGTCCATCCCGGAGCCTCCCTCAGCATTCAAATGCACCACCATCGCTGTGAGCACTGGGTTATCATTCAGGGCACGGCCTGGATTCGACTCCAGGATACAAAGTTTCTGTGCCCTGAAAATCAAACAGTGGATATTCCTCGAGCCACCATCCATCAGCTGGCCAACCCGGGCAAAATCCCGGTAGAAATCATCGAGATCCAAAGCGGAAGCTACTTGGAAGAAGACGACATCGTCCGGTTTACAGACTGGTCTCAAGCCGAGGAGCATTGGACCACAGATCCCAACCATGGCTTTGAGAACAAGAATACGACCCAGAATCTCTGAAGACTGTTTTAACCAAAGGACAGGCACAATTCATGCTCACCCCCGATCAGCTGCAAAAATACGCCGATGTCTTGCTCTGGGGTATGAAAGTGGCCCGGAAACCAGGATTTGATCCCCAGGACATCGTTCTTCTCCGCTACGACTTCCCGGCCAGGCCCCTGGCCGAGATCCTGTTTGAAAAGCTTATTACCCAGAATCTTTATCCAGTGCACCGCTTGAGCGGTTCTCCGGCCATGGAACACGCCTTGTTTTCCAAGGGAAGCAGCCGGCAGATCACCTTTATTCCACCGGGTGAGGAAGAACTCATGCGTCACCTCAACGGCTGCATCTCCTTGTTGGCGCCCGAATCACTGACCCATTTGCAGGATGTCGACCCGGAACGTATCGGAAAATCGGTACTCTCACGCAAAAAATTGCGGGACATCCTGGACCACCGGGAGAATCAGGGCCTTTTCAGCTGGACATTGGGATTGCTGGCCACTCCTGAGCTGGCCAGAAATGCGGGCATTGACGAACAAAGATACTGGGACCAGATAGTCCGGGCCTGCTACCTGGACTCCCCGGATCCGGTGCAGCAGTGGCAGGAAATCTTTGAACAGGCCAACGAGATCAAAAATGTCCTCAACTCCCTTGCGATCGATGAGCTCCATCTCCAATCCGACCGCTGCGATCTCATCGTTACTCCAGGCCAAAAACGACAATGGGTGGGGGTATCCGGACATAACATTCCCAGCTTTGAGATCTTTACCTCCCCGGATTGGAGAGGGACCACAGGTGTCTATTGCATGGATCAGCCAACCTACCGCAGCGGCAACCTGGTCACCAACCTGCGTCTGGAGTTCAAAGATGGCCGGGTGAGCAATGCCTCTGCCGAGCGGGGTGAGGCTTTTGTGCACAAACAATTGCAGCTTGATCAAAACGCAAACAAAATCGGAGAGTTTTCCTTAACTGACAAGCGCTTCTCCCGAATTGACACCTTCATGGCCCATACTCTTTTTGACGAAAATTACGGAGGGGATTTCGGCAATTGCCACATTGCCCTGGGGGCTTCGTATGCCGAGACCTATGCCCCGGGGGCCGGCCAGCTCTCGGAGGACATCAAATCGAACCTGGGTTTTAATGATTCCGCTCTGCACTGGGACCTGGTGAACATTGAACCCAAACGGGTGACAGCCAAACTGGCCTCGGGTGAGCGCCGGACCATATACGAAGACGGGATTTTCACCCTGTAGCCAAGGGCTTGTTTGTCCTATGCATGAATTGTCATTGGTCCAGAGCCTGCTGGACATTGTCCGCCAGGAATTAAGAGCCCATGAACTGACCAGACTTAAAGCGGTCAAAGTTACATGCGGGCGCTTAAGCGGTGCTGTGCCTGACGCCTTGCACATGGCCTTTACAGCCTTGACCCGGGATACTGATCTGGATGGATCCCGCCTGGACCTGGAGATGGTTCCTGTAAAGCTGCAGTGCGGGGAGTGCGGAAAGAGTTTTTCTTCGCCGGACAAGGGATCACTGGCCGCCTTCGCCCCTTGTCCATCCTGTGGGCAGGAGATCGGGCACCGGGTGGTGTCCGGGCAGGATCTGAATATTGAGTACATTGAAGCAGAATAATACCCAAATGCAGGATGAAATAAAAGGAGAGCTATGAAAATCCCGGTAGTCCGCAAGGTCCTGGAAGTCAACGAAACCATGGCAGAGCAAAATAAAAAGCTCTTTGACCGGCACCGCGTTTTGGTCCTGAACCTGATGAGCTCTCCCGGGGCCGGGAAAACGGCCCTTCTGGAACGAACGTTAAGCGACCTCGGGACCGAGATGAATATGGCGGTGATCGAGGGTGATGTGCAAACCACAAATGACGCGCAGCGAATTGCGGCCACCGGAGTTCCGGTAGTTCAGATCAACACCGACCAGGCCTGCCATTTGGACAGCTCCATGGTCCAAGAGGCCCTTGGGCAGTTAGATCTGGAGGGGCTGGATGTACTCTTTATTGAAAATGTAGGCAATCTGGTCTGTCCAGCCGCCTTTGATCTGGGCGAGGACTTGAAGATCACCCTGCTCAGCGTCCCGGAAGGCGATGATAAGCCACTCAAATATCCAAGCATGTTTGTCCGTTCTCAGCTTATGATCTTAAACAAGCTGGATCTTCTGCCCTATCTGGAATTCAGCCTTGTACAGGCCACCCAGGGAGCACAGACAGTGAATCCGGACCTGGAGGTCATTTCTGTCTCGGCCCGCACAGGAGAGAACCTGGAGGCCTGGTATGAATGGCTGCGCAGCCGTCTGAAAACCAAGCGCAAAGCCTGAAAAGGCCGGGCTGTCCGCCCGGTCTTTTCAGGCTCCGGTCTCATTGCTCTACAAGACCTGCCAGACATGATCGAGATTCAAGCCTGCACCCACGGCCTGATCCAAAGCCGAACCATCGCCCATGACCACAACATGGCCGGTTGTGGACAACTCTTTCAGCCATCGGCCAAATGCTTGAAAATCCTGGGCTGTGGTGGATAAAATAGCCTCTCGCCGTTTTTGTCGGCTCTCATCTGTTTCACCGCTTAAATACCAGAGCATGGAAGTAAAACCCTTGGCATCCGGTAGACGATAGGTGTCCATATCACCAATGGTCCCTATGATTGCCTTCTCTACTTCCTCCCTGGCCAGGGTCGAGCTGGTCAGAAAATCAGCGGTCTGGTCATACACTTTCAGAGTCTTGATGATATTTGGATCGCGGTAAGAGAGAAAGGACATGATCCCGGAGATCCGGTCCAGCAGGCTGAATGCCCCATACGCCCCTCCCTGGACCCGGATCTTGTCCCACAGCCAGCTCATTCGCAAATATCTGGCCACCACCAGGCTGGAGGGGTGAAAAGTATAGCCCAGACTGAACAAATCCACAGCCTTGCCCACGTAATTGACCTGCGCCGGTATCCTGACCCCTTCATCCCCGGCTTGACACTCCACCAGCCACTTTGCCGGCTGGAGCGGGGCCCGGGGCAGTTCGCTGATAAATGCATCCAGGACCGGCCTGGACTCTTTCCAGGTCTTTTCATCGCATGTAACGTTAAAAACCATGCACGTGCGGTTGATCAGCCGCTGGCTTATGTGTTCCAGATCCTGGACCACATTCTCCCAGTTGTTCTCCACCTTGTCGGCCAAAAAACGGAGAAAGAGGAGATAGCTCAGACCGGAGATGTGCTCATTGACCCAGTCGGGCAGATTGTACTTGGAGCGCAAGCGGGTGTTGACCATCTGGTGCCCGGCCGGAATCAGCCGCTGCTCCATGCCCGCCTTTTCCTCCAGTACCAGCTGCTTGAAACGTTTTGGATTATCCAGAAGAGGCCTGGTCAGTATATCCCGCAGAATGTCCATGAGATCCAAAACCCGCCCGGCCATGGCCTTGCCTCGCAAAAAGAGCCAGGTACAGGGCTGCCCGGTCTGTTCATGGCCGGCGGCAAAGGTCTGGGCATGAATTCCACCGGTTCTGGCCTGGATACGCTGGCTCAAGCTGACATAGTCCTCATCCAGGGTACCCATCTCGGTCAGGGCGCGGCCGAAAAGACGGGCATACCCCAGGTATTTCTGATCCAGCTGGCCGAGATCAAAACCCACATCCACATAGAACACGGAATTGGTGAACAGGTCATGGAACAGGACCAGCCCGGATTCTTCTTTTTCGATGTGCAAAGGATAACTTGGGGCCTGAGCCGGAAGATCCTGGACTGTCAAACGCGGAATTTTGGCCAGTTCCTCCGGAAGATCGGGTTCCTGTTGCAAGGCTTGCAGGCGCTCGCTCTCACTCTGTATGGCCTGCAGCTGATCCGGACTCAGCTTTGCACTGAGTTCCTGAAGCCGTTTTTTCTCCCGTTTTTCAATCTCCCGCCCCTTCTCCGGGTCTGGAGAGAGAATCACTGTGCTCTGATGAGGATTATCCAATAAATACTCTCTGACCATGTTTTCAAAGACAGGCTCCCCGGACTCCAGTCGTGTTTTGATCGCTTGCAGGGGACCTTCAAAAGCCCACAGCAATGTCGGATCTTCATCATACAGCCAGGTGCTCAGGGCCCGAATCATGAGGACCAGCCCCCGGGGCAGAGAGCCGGTGTTGTTTTCCCGCAGATCGAATTCCACGCTGTTTACAGCCGCCTCCACGGTCCTGGGATCAAAGCCCTGCTCAGCGCAGGAACGCAAGGTATCAAGGATGACTTCCTCCACGTCAGGCACTTTTTCCTCGGCCGTGATCCCCTTTAAACCGGTCGAAAAGAACATCTGCCGCAAATCGGTTTCCAGGCCGACCCCGGCCAGATCCTCACCCAATCCGGACTCCAACAGGGCCTTGCGCAGAGGCGAAGCCGGCATCCCTGTCAGCAGTTCCTCCAGTATATGGGCCTTGAGATTGGCTTCCAAATTGGTGCTCACATCCAGAAGCCAGTTCCTGGTCAGCATGGGTCTGGCTCCATTTTGCGGATCCCCCGGATAGTAAGTCTTCAGACGCCGGGGCTGGGTAAAGCGAGGCTGCAACTCAATGTGTGAGTCCACGTCCAGGGCCTGGAAATGCTGCAGGTACTCATGCAGGCGAGCCAGATACGGCCGGGGATCGTCGTTGCCGTATATAAAAATGCGGGCATTGGACGGGTGGTAATAGGTGCGATGAAAATCCAGAAACTGCTCATAGCTGAGCTCCGGAATAGATTCGGGATGACCGCCGGAATCCAAACCATATGTACTGTCCGGGAAAAGAGATTGCTGGGAGTACTCTGCCAGCAGGCTGTCCGGCGAGGAGTAAGCCCCTTTCATCTCATTATACACCACTCCCTGGTAACTGAGCTCCCGGGAGCTGTGACTGTCCTGGATCAGGTGCCAGCCTTCCTGGGCAAATATCTCCGGGGTAATTCGAGGAAAAAACACAGCGTCCAGGTAGACATCCATCAGGTTCAACAAGTCCTGACTGTTCTGGCTGGCCACAGGATAGCAGGTTTTGTCCGGAAAGGTCATGGCGTTTAAAAAGGTCTGCAGGGAACCTTTGAGCAGTTCCACAAAGGGTTCCTTGACTGGATACTTGCGGGATCCGCAGAGCACGGAATGTTCTAAGATATGGGCCACACCGGTGGAGTCCTGCGGAGGAGTGCGCAGGGTTATTCCAAAGACCTTATTTTCGTCTTCGTTTTCCACTGTAAGCACTTGTGCCCCGTTTTGCCTGTAGCGGTATAAGCTGACCAGCCCCTGGACTTCCTTGATCCGGGCCTGCCACATGAGCTCAAATCCTAAATCCTTCATTCATCCTCCCCGCAGGAATCTTTGCTTTGTTTTCATATTCTAAAGGCTTCCATGTCAACTTCCAACAGCACCGGGGCTGAAATCACTTTTCCCAGACCACTTCTCCGCTTAAGACCGATCCCTTCTCAACCCGCTGCTGGGCGGTCGTCTCATTGCGCACTTCTACCTCGCCCCGGCAGACAACATCGGCCTCAAAGAGGACATCACCCTTGACTATAAACCGGATACAGTCAAGAAGGCTCGGTTCTCCCTGGGGAAAGCGGCTTTCGAACTGGTCGACCTTTTTGAAGAATTGCGGATCTAAATCCACTTCAATGTCTGGATGACTGCGTCTGGGATTGGGAATAAGCTGATAGGTGTCGCTCAATTGATAGCAATCTGAGCGAACAACCAGAAGATCATTGGTCTTTTTCACCGGGGCAAATCGCCTGCGATCCACATGCAGGGCCGCACTCCGGGCAAAAGAGGAAATGGCCGCCCCCATGGCTGTTTCCAGCTGATAGACCCGGGGTGAGGATTCATCCCTGGGATCTAAGGACTTGGGATTGACAATGAGCGGCAGTCGGGGCAAGCCTTGAGTGCTGATCATGGTGGACAGGGCCTCGAGGTCCAGCCAGATGCTGTTGGTATTGAAATAGGGATGGCGGGTGATGTCCTGAAATGCATCTATGTCCTCCTGCGGACACTGGGCAATCTCGCGCAGCAGGAGGCGGCCGTCTGGCTGCTTGGCCAGATGTCCCCCTTTCTTGTCCGCAGGTGAGCGTTTGGCCACTTCCATCAAAAACTCCAGTTTATTGCGAATAAAATAGCCGAGTATGGAAGGATTGAGGACCGCTCCCAAGTTGTCTGCATTGGATACCAGGGCATAGCGCTTTCCGGCCCTGATAAGCCTGTCCAGCATGCCGGACGTATACAGAGCCGCATAGAGGTCTCCGTGTCCCGGAGGGTTCCATTCAAGCTCCGGATGATCTGGGGACTGGGCAGGCTGCAGAGTATCGGCTTGGATCTTGGGATACGTGTGCTGCACAAAGACCCACGGCTTCCCCTCATCCGGCACTTGCATCCGCTCCAAATGGGCCTGAGTATCGGCATGGGTATTGAAGCTGTCCATAAGAACCAGGCCAGGCCCTTGTTCTCTGGACTGGCCTAAGCACTCAGCCTGCTTGTAAATAATATCTAAAAAGGTCAGCCCGGCTTTAACCTGAAGCAGGGATTTGGCATACGGCATACCCATACTGGTGCCCAGTCCACCATTGAGCTTTATGGATACAGCCTGATCCAGGGCAGCCCTCCCGATGCGTTCATCTTCGGCGGTCAATTGATCCTGGCCTTTAACATCTGACTCCTGCACCGGTTCAATGGTCGACTCTGGAATAAATCCGATGGACTGAGAATGTATGAGTTGCCGCACATACTCTGTGAAAAGCTCAATAACCGCCTCAGGCATACCGGCCTTTTGCATTTTGTGCACAAAAGTACTTGTATTTTCATTTCCTCTCTGAGCCTGCGGAGAAGTTTCTTTTTCGTGCATAGCACCCTCCGTACTTTGAGAAGTTGACAGGTCTGATCTGTCTTTGTACCAAGGATCTTAACCCACTGATGTCCTTTCATCAGTTACAAATGGGTGCGAAATGTTCTTTACATTGCGCTCCCATTAGT